>Ga0209700_101917_pt1 | contig 43126 bp, 29 predicted proteins | sample SiratroredBW_FD_187528 | JGI IMG/M metagenome (GOLD analysis project Ga0209700, IMG submission 187528) | Root nodule microbial communities of legume samples collected from California, USA - Siratro red BW (SPAdes) (version 2) | ecosystem: Host-associated > Plants > Roots > Nodule | place: USA... | reverse complement strand
ATAAAATAAATATAATAATATATATAATATAATATATTATATATATATATATATATATATATATATATATATAAATAGAATTATATAATTTTAAGTTTTATCCTTCCACATTTTTTTTAAAATATCACACGTGTTTCATGCCATAACTACATTGCACGTTAAAAAAAAAAAAAGACAAATTTAAACACAAGTTGTGGTAGCAAACACCACTTCTGCTTACATAAAAAAAACAAAAATGAATTTGACCTTTCTTATACGATTTTGAATAGGACAAAAAAAAATTTCTCAACATGCATGCAAACATGACTTCTTCATACTCATAGATTTTAAAAATTTTGCCAATTTTAAAATTTTCAGATGAATTTGGACTAGCATCTACTGGCAGGTTTGTTCCGAAAACTAACCTTATAAAAGGAACGTCTTCCTGAGGTCGTTCACCATCATTGCTAGCTAAATCTTTTTTCAAAGTAATTTAGTAGAAATCCTTTTGCACAAGAACTTTCTAAACCCATATTATTTTTTTCATATAATTTAATTTAAAACATCAATTAAATATATTTTTAAAAATATACTAGTACATACTCCCCTTTTACTAACATTACACTCTTTTTTTAACATATCAACTAGATTGATTTTCAACATATTCATTATCAAGAGTGACTGAGTGAATTTATGAATGTATTTTACATGCTTGTTTTATTCTCATGTATTACTCAGATTTTTTTTAGGGTGTTTATTTATTTTAACTTTGTTATAATTTATTTAATTAATTTATATTATACAATTAGTATATTATACAACTAAATATATATATATATATATATATATATATATTATAATTATTTATAAATAATTATTTTATAGTAACTTTTTTACAAATCTTTACTTCAGAGAAAGAAGAAAATTTGAATAATTTTTTTTTAGTTTTTCGTATTTTGATATATTATTTTTTTAATTTTCATTTTTTTATCTGTTTTGTAAATTTCTATCTTTGAAAATAAACAGAGATTTAATATATTTATTAAAAAATTATTTTTACTTTAAAAACCAAATATATCTATTATGAAAAGTATATTTATTAACACAAATCTCAATACATATAAATCTATAAATAAAAAAATAATATAAATAAAATTACACGAGGTTCCTATGAATGAATGACTCAACTCATGTCCCCCAAACATTGTACGGATATTCAAGTGTTACAAGTGTTTCACCCATTTTACACATTATAATTCAAAATTTTATCTAGATCAATCTAGTAACATTTTCATGAAATATAGATGTATTTTTAAAGAGACTAATACAAATATTAAGTGTATAACATCTAGTAGTCTATAAAAGGAGCTTTTCCAAACATAGTTCTTATGATAAGTAATCTCTTTTCTATTTCATATAATTTCTTGTAGTTTTAATAGTTTTAGTTTTTTTGGCAAAAATTTACTAGTTTTAAATTAAAACTAGTTATTACTTGATAATACTTAAATAAAATAAGGTATTTTTTTTTGTTAAAATGTGGTACTTTAATATTTTTGTATGATAATCAATTAATAATAAATTTATTGATAGAAACAAGAGAGTATGGATAAAAAGAGTCAAAAATAAAATAAAAAATACCTAAAAATTTAAAAACAATAAATTAAAAATTGAATTACCTATTTTAATTTTAATTTGATGATTATTATAAACTAAAATAATTATTTTGAAATAACTAAATTAAATAAATAAAAATGTGGTTGTTTTTAGTAAAAGTACAAAATAAAATAAAAAATTACTTTTTATGAATTTATATTAATTTAATTATATAAACACCACATAAATACTTTGCCACATAGAGATATATTAACTTGATAAATCTAGTGACCAACGTCAGCACCAATTCTCCGCCGGAGGTTGCAACTAGAATCAAATATTATTTACACTGTGAAGTCTTCTTTCCATCACTCTATAGACAAATTTTGACATTTTAATTTTAATTAAATTCTTTATTTTACATAAGGTAATTTAGAAACTCACCTCGATTAATGTTAAAAAAAACTCTTACATGCTTTTTGTCCTCTATTTTCTTATTTATTGCAAGTTTGTCCTTGAAAACATACTTTATAAAAGAGACTTTACTCCAAAACAACATTATTACTATTTTGCTAGCCATCTTTTGTAAAGTATTTTTAGCAGAAATTCCTTTGTATAATAAGTTCTAACCAAGAGGTAAAGCGAGGTCAAACGACTCAACAGTTTAGAAATTAGATAAAAAGATATTTAAAGAGCGTCCCTCTTAAGTAATATAAAAATAAAATTCAAACATTACATACAAGTTTTATGACACGTATAAAAGTATGAGTTTTCGGTTATTTTAGATTTAGAAAATTAATTTAAATTTTGAACTTTAAGAAATTGTAATTTTGTACGATTCATTTCTAAAACATTAACAATGTCAAACATATTTTTAAGAAAAAAAAAGTAATATAAAAGTATGTTAAAAGAAAATTACTTGTATAGTATTATAAATTCTGTTAATAATATATTCTTATCTATATATTTATTTACATGTTCTTTTGGTGTGAAAGTGTTTTGTAGGAGTTTACACACTACAAATTAAAATTTTATCTAAATCAGTCTAGTTAAATTTTTCATGAAATATAGATGATTTCTATAGACATTAACACGAATATTAAGTTGAAGAACTAATTCAAGTATATTTCAGTGATGACTTCCAATGACTGTCATTTAAAAGCTGTCTTCATGATTTTGTATTATATAATATTAAAAGGTTATTATTGCATCTATAAAATTAAATTAAATTGTTATAACGATATTCTAATACAACTTGTTCATCATATAAATGTTGATCAGTATATTTAACTTGATTTGATTACAAGTCATGGCTGAACACTGTGTTATTGTCTTTTTCATTGTCAATTCTCATTGTCAAGTAACACCATGCATTCAATCAATAAATGAATCTTTATAAAGGAAGATATGTGTTTTGTAGACATAAAAAATGTAATGATTTAAAATTATTTAATATTTAAATATGTAAAACATATAACAATTGATAACTTAATTCACTTATTATAATATATAGGTTTTCATATTTTTTACGGTATAATATTAAAAAAAACAATACTGCATGTATGAAATTAAATTATTAAAATGATATCTGACTCAAATTTATTTGTTCATCCAAGACATGTTTTACAGTATTTCAGTATATCTAGATTATATACTTTACTTAGATTATTATAATAAACATATTCCTTATAATTAACTTTTTATAAATTGTTAAATTTGTAGCATGGAAATTAATTATGTACTCATATTTTAATTTTTATATTTATCAATTAATGTGTAGTTCCTATATTCTATTTGTAAATTTGTTAACTATACTTTAATTTTTTTAAATTAGTCAACAAAAAAATTAGTACATGCAATTAATTCTTTAAATTAATTAATTTTCAATTTTGAAACATCTATTTAAAATTATTTTTAATTTTATAAAATAATCACTTTATAATTAATCATCTTTCAAATTTAATTATATTCATTTTTAATAAATTTTAAAACAGAGTATTTTAATAATTCACTATATTATCCAATTAATTTACATTTTTATTTTATCGCATCAATCAAATAAACAACAAAATTTGCACTCTTTTTCTTTTTTTTTTTCTAAATTCAAACAATCTCATTTTTTCCTATTTTATTTTCTTTTCACTCATTTTTTCCCGTCCAAGCAAAACTTTAGTTGGATTTTTCTTACACTGTCATCACACCACCTCGAATTGGTAAATTGGCTAACTAGAATTTTGAGAAAACACTTCTTAAAATTAGAAACGCCAGTAATTTAATTACTTAAATTTTGAAAATGCCATCTTAATGCTTAAAACAACCAAAGATGAATCACATAATAAACATTATTCTTGTAATTTCTAATGAATTAAAATAATCCTATTCAACAACTTTCCAGACTACAATGATCTATTTTGTAATTGTAAGACTAAAATCACATTTATTTTGGTTTCAGAAACTAAATTAACTCGTACATCTAATTGCATAATTAATTTGAGGTACATTTGATTCATCAATGATATGAATTTTTACTTTTAAATGATTTTCTTCTATTGATGCTAATTTGGGACCCAACGGCATAGTCCATCAAAATTATTAGAATTCTCATTAGCAGCAGGGCATTTGCTAAGGCGAGCAATCTCCTTCTTCCTGCACCCCCATTTTTTTTTTAAAATGTCCATTTTACTCTTTTTGTTTTACAATTTCATTTAACCTCTAAAATATCCGTTGTTGTACTTCTTTTGGTGTTTTTACTTGTAAACTCTTGCTTTAGACCTTGAGTTGGATAGAATATTGTTAGAGGTGAAGATTTTGTAGGTGTTGTAGTTAATTCTTTTAGGTAAATTTTCCAATTTTTTTCTTCATAGGATTTAAGCAATTGTGGAGGTGGCATTATCTTTTTTATTTTTAGATTATATAATAAAAAATTCTTTCTACCGAATAATCTGAAATAATAACTTTATATTTACTAGAGTTGAATTGACTTCTACATTTCACACAACACTAAAAGAATTTCATATTTTACTCTAAATTTAACTTTCAAATTATGAAATTCGGAAGTCATAACACCCAATTTAAAAATATAACTATGAATTCTAGATTATACTATGTATAATATATTTTTGAATTACGTAATTCATTGTATTTCTAAATCTGAATGTGGGAAAAAGAATAATGGGAGAACATAGGCAAAAGTCGACGATGAGTCCAAGTTTGTATTCTGTTCAAACGGATTAACCAATGGTATGACATGGACATATTAGAAATTAAAAATCTTTGGGTTACAACTTACACCAAGCAAATGCTTCCTGTACCATACCATTTTGGAGATGAATTCTTCCTCCACTTTTATATTCTCGTCCTGTACTTAAAAAGATTATTATGTCCTTGTTCTAAAATCTTTCATCCCCTTCAGCTCCTTCACTTATTTGATTATATCCTTTTCAAGGTTTATCGTATCCACCATCATCATTGGTTTAGATTTGTTATCGCCCATTCAAGTACTTTGTCTCCTATATTATCTTGTCCGATATGTAGGAGTTGTGTTTTGCATTTTGCTGTTAGGAAGAAAGATAAGCATCCTTATTTTTTCAAAATCTTTAATTGAAACTTTAAGAAAATTGTAGGTAAGTAATTATTGATGTTTCTGATAAATTTGTGAGTGGTATTGTAGATTTGAATGGTTAATTTGTTGATTTGAGTGGTCGTCGATGGCGAATTGCGACGATGAAGGATTTGATTTTTATAAACCGGATGACGCTCATATGGTTTACATTTTTATTTGGAAATGTAAATTGGATGACACCTCATCCAGTTTATATAATTTTTCAAAACGTAAATTGGATGAGGTGTCATTCGGTTTACAATTTATTTGCAAATGTAAATTGAAGGGCACCTCATCCAGTTTACATTATTTTTTTTTGAAAACGTAAACCGGATGAGGTGTCATCCGGTTTACTATTGCTTATTTTTTTTAAATTAATATTAACTGTAGACTTTGATAGATATGGTCAAGACCAGAGGACGTTGTTCCCAGCCTGAAGGTCGGACAAGGCCTACAACATCAGTTCGTAGAGGTGATCGTGGTGCTTCATCTAGTGCTCCTGTTGGTGGTGCTAATGCTAGTGAGGTTGTAGGTTTTCCTGGGGGAGCATCTGATGTGTCTCTGTTGGTAAGTTATCATCATCATGTGGCATTGAGACTGTGGCAGGGTGAGGTAAGATTATGCTATAATTTTTTGTTGTGTTTATGTTGCGTTTAATATGTGAACTTTTTGATCTGATTTGTTGTTTTTTGTTTAGAATCGGGGAGTCCTAAAATTAGTGTCCCATGGGAGAAAGGTTAACAAGTTTGGCCTCCCTGGGATAACAAGCATTTTACACTTAGCCTTTACGTTCTTATGTGGAACCTACACAGTAAGTTACAAGCTTATGGAAAAATAACTTTAATAGCATTCATTAGAGCAAGATCCATATCACTAACAATAACTTTAGGGTACACATCTCCTCTAAAAAACAACCCTCGTAATCTTTGTAAATCTCAAATGAAATTGTTTTCACGTTCACTAGACATCAAAATAAAGGTAGCTGAGAAAGTTAAGTCTGTCGATGTCACACCTACAATTTTAAGCAGTGGAAGCCTATACTTATTGGTCTTGTATGTGTTATCCATCAACAAGACATTGCTAAATGCGTTAAACTTCAAAGAATTAGGATGAGTCCAAAATATTTCACTAACAACTTGGGAGGACTCGTGACACCTATTCCAATGAATATATTTGTCACGATCCAACAACATCATCAACTATTGCATAACCGATCTCTTGTAAGTATATCTAGTATTATAAAACTGTTTGATTGTCGTCACATTGTCATCATTCTTCTTTTTAAGTGTAAGCAATATGTTCTTTGGTTTCACTTGACTCTTTGTCATGTCTACAACTAAAGCGTGTTCATCGAGTCGTAATCTACCAGTATAAGGGTGACCAACCAATGTCTCAGCCAATTCATGATTATGCAACCCACATATAACTTTAAAAACCCAACCTTCTCCACATTTTATTGGTTTGCCACACAATCTGAATGGACAGTCACACTTCCTTGTGCTGGTTATACTCACCTCTAAATCTGTTTTGTATTTTCTATATTTTCCACTTCTTTCACATCCCAATAACACAAATGTCTTCCTACCTTGTGCTCCAATTACTTTGTCACATTTGAGTATGACAACAACAAAGCCAAGTCCAAATACAACCTTGCGAACCCATTGAAGTAACTCATCTCATGTACCAAACACCTACATAATATATCACATTATTATGTAATTAATTTACATTTCTTAAACATAAATAAATACAAATCATTTTACCTCATCAGTTGTAAAATCAAGGTTGCAGTCTTCTTCCCGAACCACTAAACCACTCTCATGTCCTTCATTTATATCAGATACCTTATTTACTTCCTCTGGAATATCTACAAAGACAGACTATCCATATCTGTAACATAGCATTTCAACATCTCAGCACAACAAAAATAAATTTTTAAAAATTCAAGAAAATTGTAAACCGGATGGGGTGATGTCCGATTTACAAGTTTCAAATCGGATTCCACCCCCCCAATTTTTCATCCAATTTGCAATTTATAAAGCGAACGTCCGACCATCCAGTTTATATTTTCTAAAAATTCCTAAATCGGATTACTTCGTCCGAGGGACCTACCGCAATGTTCAAAATCCACAAAAATATAAAATCTTACCTTGTCATCATTCCTCGTCGCCGATCAACACTTCCCACAAGTTAAATTTTTTTTCCTACCATTTAATCACCTACTAAACCTTCAAAAACACCATTGTCGACGATGTATTTGAGCAAAAACAGGTATTGGTGCTTCAGTGTGAATTACACTATGCGTTGTTTATATAGGATAAAGACGCATCCTTTTTTATCATTTTTATGACAACAGTTTGAGAATTTAAAATTTTACGGAGATGCAGAACGAAAATATAAAGGTAGAGGAAGAATTGGTCCATCTTAGAAATTTTCATAAATTCCCTTAACATTTGCATTTGAGTGCACCGTGTAATCCATGAAAGATGGTGTTCGTGGTGATTGAAGGTGGAGTAGAATAAAATTCAAATTTGCATGTAATATTTTGTACTAGTTTCATGACACATACACCTCCATTCTAAAAGTACAGATTTTTGTTTATTTATGATATGAAAACAAATATTTTAGTTGTTTAATTTAAATTTAGAAAACTAATTTAAATCTTGAAATTCTATTTAGAAAACAAATATTTATTTATTCTAAAAATGTAATTTTGTACTATTCAATTCTATAACATTGTCAAACTATTTTTAAGAAAAAATAAATAGAAGTATGTTAAAAAGAAATATAATACTAGAAATTTTTTAATTTTCAGTATTGTCTTTTGATGTCGGACACTCATTATTTTCATAAAGTAATTCAGAATGCACTTCGATTAATACTAAAAAACATGTTTTGTCTTTTATTTTCTTTTTTTTTCGTTTGTTTTCTTGAAATCACTTTTATTTTATGATGGTAGGTTTGCTCCTGAAAATATATCTTTAACAGAAGTGCTTTTGCACAAGAATTTTCGAAATTTGATATCATTTTTTTTCATATAATTTAATTTAAAACATCAATTAAATATATTTTAAAAAATATATATTGAAAAGAAATAACTAGTAAAGATTTCACTTTCACTATGAGTAGACCCTTTTTTAAAATATTTTTAAAAAAAATCAATTTTACAAACATTAAAATTTTGAATAACAGATATCCTTATCACATCTATTAATAAAAAAGTATATTTTACCAATACAGATTTTAATACATATAAATTATAAGTCTATATATATATATATATATATATATAACATTGCATATCATTTCTATATATGTATTCATATTTAAGAAAGTGATATTGAAAGAGATGAAAACATTCATTGTAACGATATACTTTCATTCAAAAAGTACTATTTATGATTTGAAAACAATACTATATATGGTAAATGAAATACTTTACTTAGTTTTTTTTAGAAAAACTAATTTCAATCTTAAATTTCAAGAAAAATGTTAGTATAATTCAGTTCTAAAATATCAGTTCTGTTAAACATATTAAAAACAAATAAACATAAAAATATATTAAAAAGAAATAACTTATATAATATTAGAAATTAGTAAAAGTTACTTTAACAAATTTATAGAAGTGTTTCACAAGGTTTTACACCTTATAAATCAGAACTCTATCTAGATCAATCTAGTAATATTTTCATGAAATATGAATGTATGTATATAGATTAATACAAATAGTTTTAAATTAAAATCAAATAATACTTGATAATAATTAAATAAAATTAAATTAAATACAATTTTGGAAGAATAATAAAAATAATAAACTAAATTAAACTAGCTCAAGGCATATATAATTTTATGATTTTAAAATAATATTATCGATTTCAGATAAAAAATTATAGTTTAAAAAAAACTAATTTATTTTTAATTTCTATTGGTTTTTCTTCTAAAACTAATATGTGAATTTTTTCATGTAATAATAATTCAAAAAAATAACATAATAAGAGTGAAAAATAATAATGTAAATTCAAGTTTGATTGACATTTTTGGATTTTATTATTGTATGCATAATGAATAAAATAACAGTTTTTAATTATTACAAAGATATTTAAAATTATAAATATCACATTGAGAAAAATGTATACAATTTTGTAAGCAATTGATTTTACATTACTAAAAATACACTCTCTTTTTGACATATTTATTAAAAAAATTCTCATTTTACAAATGGATGTATGATTAGTCTTAAAATAATATATTACTAAAAGTATATTCTACTAACACAAATCTTAATACATAAAACTTATAAACAAAAAATATAAATGAAAATGATAGAAGAATATATTAGACAATGCATAACAAATTTCAAGTGCATGAATCACGCATCACTAAAAGTTTAAATTTAAAAGGAAAAACTGCTTACGGCTTTGTTTATGATGTCATGGTCATAGTTCTAAATGACATATAAATATAAAAATATTTAATTTTTAAATATTAAAAAGTATTATTTTCTATTGTGTTTATAACACTTTCATTATTTTATTCACCTTTTAGTATTTAACAGAACTCAGTAAGTATGAAAAAGCATAATCTTATATCTTTATAAAAGTTGTTTTTTATCAATGTTTAAATTACTCGTAACATTGTACGGATAAATATTAACAATTTTGTATTTGATAAATGTACTTAACACCAAGAACACAATATTGTTTACAGCGTGAAGTATTCTTTTCAACACTTCATAGATAAGTTTTGAAATTTTAATTTTAATTAAATTTTTTATTTATTTTTAATTATTGTCTTGATTAGAATGAGTAAGCACCCATTATTTAGAGAAGGTATTTTTCTTATTTATTGTTATTTATTTTTCTAAAATCATGTATATTTTTTATTGACAGGTTTGTTCCATAAAAGACCAGGACATCTCTTCCGAACAACTTTACTATAATTTTATTAGTCAAATCCTTTTGCAAAATAATTTAGCAGAAATTCTTTTATATAAGAATATTTTCTAGTTCTAACTGAGAGGTAAAGCGACTAAATAGAATTTGGAAAATCAGATAGAAAGATACTTAAATAGGAGGCACAGTACACTTTCATGTCTTTGGTTATTTTGATTTAGAAAACTAATTTAAATCTTTAATGTAACAGTCCAAAATATAACATTTACAATTAAACTCTTATAAATAAACAAAATATTAACATGCATTTAAGGTTTAAAGTACTACATAGAGTATTGAGATACATCAAATTTATGTACAACTATCCACATGACAAAAAGGAAGATCATTTCAAGATCATAAAGTCTTTAACTACATCAAAACATATTTACAGGTATATACAAGACAAAAGGAAAATCAACTTAAGGTCATATCATCTTTAAGGGGTTCCAAAACTTACATATGCACCTGCTCATGTAACAGCCCAAAAATTCTATAATATTTGAAATCAACTCTTATAAATAAACAAAATATATATATATTCCAAATTATAAAATATTTAATACATGAAAGATAAATAAAAGAAGGAAAGAATAAATAAGAAAAAAAGAAAAAAAGAATGAAAAAAAAATAATTTTTTTTTTAGCTTGGGCGAAAATAATTTCACCCGAGCGAAAATCCACCTCGCCCAAGCTAGAAATAAGTCGCTTGAGCGAAAATAGTCCAGAGAGCACTCCTAATTTTCGCCTGAGCTAAACCACTCTCACTTGGGCAAAAACACTCCAGAGAGCATATTATTTTGTTTACGAAGGGCTCGGGCGAGACTTGCAGAGAACTTTTTTGCAAAAGTCGCTTGAGCGAGATTCTTCTACTTGAGCGAGTCTATATAAAAATATTCTCAATTAAACTAACTTGTGTCTGCTAAGTATTACCATCCATTTAAGGTTCAGAGTACTACATAAAGTATTCAGGTACATCAAACTTAATTACGACTATCTACATGACAAAAAGAGTGACCATTCCAAGGTCATCAAGTCTTTAACTATATCAAAACATATATACAAGTATATACAAGACAAAAGGAACATCAGTTTAAGAGCATATCATCTTTGAGGTGCTCCAAGACCTGCATCTGCACCTGCTCGTGTATATAGTACAGTCATCGCAGTTTATACAACAACATGAAAAACAAGGGTAAGCTAGTAAACTTAAAAGTTTATAATATACTAACTACATGCAAATAGAACAGAGTATCTCAGTCATAAGAATTTCTTTAAAGTCTAGCATATCAAGTTTCAATGCAAGTTTTCCTTTTTCATTTCAAGTACTCATGTCAAACATCATACATAAAGGTCTCACATGGACCACATCAATACATATAGGTCATATATAGACCCATGATCTTCCTGAAGACCCATTAAGTATGCCCCTACCAGAAACTAACATCTAATCCAATACCCAAGACTTAGATTCAACGAGTCTAAGAGAAAAGACTAATCCAATACCCAAGACTTAGATTACCTGCGAATCTAAGAGAAATGACTAATCCAATACCCAAGACTTAGACTGCCATTCAAATCTAAGAGAAAGGATCAGAGTAAGCTCAAACATCCAATACCGAGTCTCACCAGCGGTCCCGGTGTGTATGAACTCCCTCACAGCTTCTCACCACTTGATATCTTAGTCTATGTGACTTAGATCATCAATGAAGCTAGAGGATCTCTGTTAAACATAGGCGTGCTATACTTAATGTACACGAACGAACATAACTCACATCATCCCAAATGTATGACATCAATTCATCATTCACATCAATACTCATTCAGTCTACAAATCATATTATGCAAGTATCTTTCCATAATCAAAACAATACATAATTATTCAAAACAGTTAAGTTAATCATGCTAAGTCAAAACAAACAATCAAATTCATTCAGTGCTCAAGGACCAGTCAAACCTGCAAGAAAGACTTGAGCACTGATAATCACATATTCAAATCTTCTGTCCTATAGGTCTATTTAAAGTAACTAACTAGTATAAAAATAAGTTACTAGCTTCCCTTACCTCAGACACCGATCTCCTACCAATTCCTCGGTCAGGCAATAACCCCAGTCCAACTTTAGAGATCTAGAACAAGTTTTCCAAATAACACCAACTTTTAGCATAACTTTAATCAAGTTTAGACGAATACTTTTCTCAACTGTTCCCATCAAAATTGATGACAAAAACTTAACGAAAAACAGAGAACAAGGGATCTTTAGAGCAAATATGAACTTACTCTGTTTGAGATTCTGATCGGTTTGAAATGGCCCTAGGATCCTCACCTACTGCGAGACTTGATCAGATTCTGGAACAGAGGAAATATAGAGGGTGAAAATCAAGAGAGAAGGAGGAGAGAACTATGGAGGTTGGAAGGTAGGAGAGAGAGAGAAAATGAAAAAGGGGTTGCTTTTTTCCTCTTATTCTTATCCACTACGGGAGGTGGGGGTTACAGCTCATGTAGATAGTACAATCATCGCAGTTCACAACACAATAAGACAAGCAAGGGTAAGCTAGCGAAATAATGTTTTTAGCTTATAAGAGTGAAAAGAATTGAAGTAATTAGATTTACAAATTCAAATATCAATTCTCAAGTCGAATACAACTAAGTTTAACATTCAATCACAAACTTTCATACTTTATTCCAAATTTATTAACCTCATAATGATTCATCTGAAATCACCGTATCTCGATTTCCTTTTAATCCCTAGAACTCTGATTTCATTTCAATCAAAATGATTGCAAATGAATTCATCATTCAGTCATAACAACAATCATATTCAACCATTTTGAAACTTATAGGTGTATGTGTAACCATGATACTTTGGTTTCCTTTTAACCCTCAGTACACTGGTTTCATTTCAACCATAATGATTACATACAAGTCTATAATCACACATAACACATCAATTCCATCAAACAACAATCAAAATATTCTCACATGTTTCTATCTAACATCATTACTTAAAACAGTTCAATCAAATATACCAAATCAGAATAAATAACCAAACTCAATCAGTGCTCAAGGACCAGTCAGACCTGCAAGAAAGACTTGAGCACTCATAATCATATATCCGAGTCTTTTATTCTAGGGTTCTATTTGAAAGTAAATGACTAAAATAAGTTACTAGCTTTCCTTACCTCAGACAACTATCCCCTATCAATTCCTCAGACCAGGCAATAATATCAGTCCAACTTTAGGGATCTAAAACAAGTTTTCTAAATAACACCAACTTTTAGTATAACCTTAATCAAGTTAAGAGGAACACTTTTCTCAATTGTTCCCATCAATATTGATGACAAAAACTTAACTACAAAAATAGAGAACAAGATATCTTTAGAGCAAATATGAACTTACTCTGTTTGAGATTTTGATCGATTTGAAATGACCCTAAGATCTTCAACTACTGCAAGACTTGATCTGATTCCGAAACAGATGGAATATGAAGGATGAAAATTAAGAGAAAACTATGGAGAAAGGGAAATGCTTTTTGTTCTTATATCACGGAAGTGGGTTTTTGTTTTTCCATTTTTTTTTTGTACTTATCCTCTCATAGGGTTACTTTTAACTTTTAAGAAAGTGTAATTTTGTACGATTCAATTATAAAAAATTAACAATATTAAACATAATTTTTAAAAATAAAATAAAAAAGTATGTTAAAATAAATTACTTGTATAATATTATAAATTCTGTCAGTAATATATTATTATCCATATATTTATTTACATATTTCTTGCATTGAGAGATATATTTGTGGAAGTGTTTCATAAGATTTTACACACTATAAATATAATTTTATCTAAATCACTCTAATTACATTTTTATGAAATATATAGATTATTTCTATAAAAATTTTCACGAATATTAAGAATATTAAGGATAGAATATTAAATTAAAGAACTAATTCTAGTACATTTCAGTGATGTCATCTATAATATTAATAAAAATATCATTGCATCTATAAAATTAAATTGTTATAATATTCGAATACAACTTGTTGATCTAATGCATGTTTATCATAATATTTAATATGGTGGCTTCTTTCTCTTGATTTGATTACAGGTCATGGTTGAGCATTATGTTATTGTCTTTTTCAATGTCAATTGTCATTGTCAAGTAACACTACTCATCCAATTAATAAATGAATCTTTATCGTGAAAGATGTGTTGGTTAGAATTGTAGTCATAAAAAATGTAATGATTGAAAATTATGTGATATTTAAACATGTAAAACATAAAGTAATTAATTTAATTGATTTATTATAATATACAGCTTTTAATATTTTTACGGTATCATATTAGAAAAAAAAACATTATTGCACGTATGAAATTAAATTAATAAAATAATATCTGACTCAAAATTATTTGTTCATCCAAGACATGTTTTACAGTAATTTAATATATCTAGATTATATGGTGCATGCACTTCAAGCTTTAATGGTAAAATTTTATAGTGAGATAAAAAAATAAATGTTATGTCATACAAAGTCTTTGCTTCAATCAATAGATAAGTTTTTGTCTAATAATATACGTGTTGGTTTCATTGTTAATTTTAATGTTACAATGTATTGATATTTAAGGATAGTGAAGAAATGAAAAAACTTCATTTTACATATACTTTCATATTAAAAGTATGAGTTTGTAGTTTTATTTATTTATCAGCAGAAATTAATTTAAAATTTAATTATATAAGTCATTAAAATTTTAATAACTAATGGTAGATATCAATTATCTTAACTTAATTAGTCACTAAATTTAATTATTATTTTTATTTTATAGTTATTTATTAATCAAAATAAAATTTAGTGACTATTTTAGTTATAATTAGCAACCATTTCATTTGGTAGCTAAAAATTAATCTTTAAGTAACTTTTTTTTATACTGTATAATTGTAGAAAAAATATTAAAAAATTACTTTTTAAAATATTTTTTATGACAACTTTTTATAAATTAAAGTAAGTATTAAGATAGTTTATGTTCAACAAAATTTTGAGTAGATAAAAACATATATATTAATAATTATTTACACTAATACAAATTCTAAAGAAAATTATTTTAACTTAAATGTAGTCAAGTTCTTTTAAATGAGAATTTTTTATTTACCATTTAAAAAGATATACATCATTTAAAAGTATTGGAGATGGGATAACAAAACATATCATACTTTCAAAAAAGTTTATTAGGTGCTTTGATTACCAGATAATTAAAAAACATGACAATTTTTTAGAATATTCAATTTAATATAAATAAATAGTCAATATAACTTTTATAAATAAAAAGATCACAGTTAATAATATAATAGGATTATATTATGAGAAATAATTAATCTTTCAAATTATTTTTTTAAACATTAATTTAATATGTAAGGATTATAGTAAGATGCCTTCTATATATAAACCAGTTAAATAACTAATTTTATCAAATATCTACAGTTTAATTATTTTTATATATCATGTAACATGCAAATTTTTTTTGTCAAACATAACCTCCAAGAAATATTTTGATTAATGAAGGTGACTAATAAATATCCTAACACACTTGCTATGAAACATAACATTAAATACATTACATCAAATGTTTAAATATATTTAACATAGTAGAAATTAAATAACTTTTATATGTTTATGCACATGATAAATACTTCTTATTTCTACCTTAAATAGTAATTAATATTAATCTTTAAGTTTTTTTTAACACATCAAATTTGAGTTATAGTTTATAATTTGATCTAAAATCAACTGTTTTCACATAAAAAATTAATAAATTCAAATATGAAAACATTACAAAATATTTTAATTTTAAGGGAGGTTTGTTATTGGAAGATATAATAACCTCCGAAAAACATACACTTAAGGGAGGTTTCTCAAACCTAAAGTAAGTCTTGGCGGTTTTATCAAAACCGGAGGTAAATATCAGTGTTTTATTTTTAGTTGCATTTTAATTATTTTAAGTTTTCATTTAATTATTTTTCTATTTCGTGTTCATTGTTTTTATTCTCGCCTTTTCTCTTCTTTCAGACGCTTCCTTCTTTTTTTAAGTAAGTATTTGATTTTTAAATTCCAAACATTAAATTAACTGTCAAAGTTCTCAACGGCATTTGCAACTACGGTACGGGAGGAGGACCAAATCCCCAATCAACGGCCAAGTTTGTGCGATCTCTCCGCCACGACTGCCTTAACCACGCCGTTCTCTGCCACCGCTGCACAATCACTGTCAGGATAATTCCTCTCTAGCATCCGACCGCGCCACCTCATTCTCGACGCCGCTGCCGAACGTCGCCTTTGCGAGGTGGACCGTGAGGCTTGGGCGAATGACGTGGCTCGAGTTCTTCCTCCCTTGCCGTTGCTGGATTCGCGTCTCCAAATGGTGGAGTATTTCCAGGTCGATCCCATGGCCGGAATCACCGTACGTCGGCGTCATGTTCGTCATGTAATCGATAAATGCTTGTTTTTTTGTATAATGAATTTTGAATTGCTAGATTTTTTGTGGAGTTTTTGAGATAATCCATATTTATTTTTCTCTTAATTGTTGATGTAGCCGATGTCCTGTACAAAATTGGTTGGACTCAAATTGATATATGAATTTTGTAAGATTATTCTGCTAGAAACAGATTGCTCGTAAATTAAATTATGAATTGCTGATAAATTAATGTTGAAGATTAAGAATCAAGCTTAAGAGGCTTGGTCATCACATCTGCAACTTGCTCTTGTGTATTACACTGAACCAATTTCACAGTTCCATTCTTTGTAAGTTCTCGGAAGAAATGAAAGCGAACATCTATGTCCATGCATCACCGGATTCTTGGCAAGCTTGATTGCTGAGGTATTATCACAATGAACAATTATGGATTTGTCCTGACAATGACCAAGTTTCTTTAATACTTGATGTAACCATACCGCTTGACAGGCACAAGCAACTGCAACAATGAACTCCGTCTCAGTGGTAGATAGGGAAACCACTGGTTGCTTCTTGGACGACCACGATACCGCAGCAGAACTCAAAAGGAACACATACCTTGAAGTGCTCTTCCTATCATCCAAATCCCCAGCATAGTCACTATCTATGTAGGCTGTTAATTCCTCATCTCCTTCCTTCTTGTAGAACAGTCCAAAGTCAGCTGTACCTTTTCAAATATCTTAAAACCTTTCTTGCTGCTTGCAAGTGAAGCTGAGAAGGATTTCCCATGTATATGCTGATGAGACTAACAACAAACATAATGTCTGGACGCAGTTAAATACATAAGACTTCCTACAACTTGCTTGTAATAAGTACCATCTACTTTTGCTCCATCCTTATCTTTTTCAAGCTTTTCTCCAAGAACAATGGGATTGTGAACTGGATTACATTTATCCATGCCAAACCTTTCTAACACTTCCAGCACATACTTCTTTTGGCGAATAAAAATTCCATCAGATTTTTGCACTACTTCTATACCAAGAAAGTATCTCATTGATAGCTGTTAATTATAGGTTGGATTTAGGAAGATTTGGTTGATTTTATTTTTAATTTTATTTTAGTTTGAGATTTTATTTAACTAATTTTGTTTTTATTTGAGAGTTTGTTAGATATTTCGTTTTTAATTAGTTTTATGTTGCAAAGAGTGAATTTTTTGGAAAATTAGGTTCAAACTAAAAGAAGAAAGAGAATGGGTGCAGAATTAAAGGAAAAGGGGTGTAAGTGACTTTTCGCTGGAGCGAGGAAGATAGCCTGGGCTAAAAATCTACTTAAAGCTGTTATGAAGCCTAATTTTAAGGGCAACAGTTAGAATGCAAATCATGAGATAACGGCTCAAAGTAACCGACTGCAAAGGGTGAACATTATAAAAAGAGGGATAGATTAATGAAAATCATTCATCACTTATCATCTCTCATTTGTGGGAACGCTCTCTTAACCATCGTGATCAAGATCTTTCTTTTCTTCTTCTTTTGTATTTTCATGGCTACCATGAGTAGCTAATTTTCTTCTTCTTGGGATTGAATGTAATTTCTCTACTTCAAATGTACTCTTGATATTTATTTGATATTGTTTTATTCAATTTATCTCTGTTTAACGTTTTAGTTATTAAATTGTCATACTTTAGATTTCTCTTAGTGACTGAAAAGCACTTTTTGGAATTAGAACTAAACATTAATGCATTACATTTATAAGTTCAGGAATGAATTATAGAGTAATGACTGCATATAGCAACTGATCTTAATGCTAATTAAATTATTCTAATAACTAGAAATAGAAGTTAGAAAATTTAGTTTATGAAATTCAATGCTAGAGAAATCAAGTTGAAAAGACTTTTATTTGCACAGATTGATAATTGAAAAAGACAATATTGAATTCAGTTAAGAGTATATGAGAATGGAGAATATTATTATTATTCAATCCCAAGGCTTTTATTTTTATTAATTTCATCTCTTTTAACTACTTTTTGTTATGTTTTCTTTAAATCATTAAACAAACTCATTATTGTTAATTGCTTTTATTCACTATCTATTGATATATATATATATATATATATATATATATATATATATATATATATATATATATATATATATATATTTGGTTTTCAATTAAACTTCGTTCCCTGTGGAAACGATACTCATCTTATTTATTATACTACTTGAGGACTCAGTACATTTGCTGATAATCCGTTAACAAGTTTTTGGCGCCGTTGCCGGGAAACGGTGAAGAATTGGAAATTGAATTTTGTATCAATTGCATTGTGAATTACTGATTTTTCTTGTGATCGTAATCTCTTGTTAGACAGCGGTTGATGCGTCTGAGAAATTAAAGGAAAGAAGAACAGTTGTTATTTGATCTAGATATCAATAAGACGTTGAGACAGGTCAGGTAAAGGAGAAAGCGTGAGCAGAAAAGTCAGCCAAGGGACAAAACTGTGGTGAAATCATGGCAGAAGAGGCCAATGGTCATGTCGATCCGGCTGATCCACCACCACGAAGAGTGTTGGGTGACTATCCTTTGTAGCAAGGGCCCAGACATTTTTCCAGTATAGCTGTTCCTAACACAATTACAGTGATTGAAATAAAGCCAGCACCCCTGACGCTTGTTAGTGCTAATCAATTCACTGGAATGGAGCATGAGGATTCATATACTCATTTGTCAACATTTTACGAATTGACAGCCACCATGGGATTCGAAGATCAGGATAAAGATGCTGCTTATATGAGGTTGTTTCCTTTCTCATTAACTGGAAAGGCGAAAGAGTGGCTGAAACCACATCCAAATCAGAGCCTGACGTGCTGGAGTGATGTGGAGGAAAAGTTTTTACAGAGAGTTTTCCCTCCATCCTGTTTCATAAAGGCTAGATCAGAAATCTCAAATTTTAGACAAGGATCAGATGAAGCTTCGTGTGCAGCATGGGAGAGATTCAAGGTGTTGCTTATAAGGTGTCCAAACCACGACTTTGAAGACATTGCACAGTTGAACATTTTCCGTAATGGATTGAGGCCGGATACCAAAATGATTCTTGATGCAGCAGCAGGAGGAACTATAATGGCCGTTGATGTGGAACATGCTACACGAATTATTGATGCCTTAGCCTCAACGGATTATCAAGCACAGTATGACAGACAAAGTGTGCAGAAGAAAGGAGTTTTTGAGTTGAATAGCACTGATGCAATTTTAGCACAGAACAAAATCATAACACAACAGATGGAAGCTTTGACTCAACAAATGGCAAAACTGCCACAGCAGTTACAAGCACAACAGTTGTAGGCAGTTCAAGCCTCACAGGCTCTTAATTATCAAGCTCCAATATTAAGGTGATGGGAATTGTTCACAGTAGACTGTAGTAGGAACAACAACTGAGGAAGTGTAGTACATGGGGAATTCTGGCAGGCAGAATGGTCAATAGGGTAATTTTCCAAACAATGCCCCTCAAGGATAGATAATCCACCAAACCAGCCATGGGGATGGAAGCAAGACACAGGAAATTCTAGTAGGCAGCCAATGTTTCAGCAGAAGCCGCCTACATTATATGAGCGAACTAGCAAGTTGGAAGAAACTTTGGAGAAGTTTATGCAAACTTCTCTGACCAATCAGAAAAATCAGGAGGCATCTTTGAGGAATTTGGAGACGCAGGTAGGTCAGTTGGCTAAGCAGCTAGTAGAGCAGCAAGGTGGGCAGTTTTCTGCCAACACTCAGCCCAATCTAAAGGAGCAGTGTAAGGCTATCACCATTCGTTGTGGAAAGCAGGTTGGTTGTGACATAAATAAAGAGACTGTTGAAAGTAAACAGTCAGCAGTCACTGTAGGTAATCTGTATGTGGGGAAGACACTGTTGGATTTAGGTGCGAGTATTAGCTTAATTCCCTTGTCCATGCTGAAAAGAATAAGAGAGGTAGAGGTCAGGCCTACACGTATGATGTTGCAATTGACAGATCGATTTATCAAACAACCATATGGCATTGTTGAGGATCTGTTGGTTAAGGTGGATAAATTCCTTTTTCTTGTAGACTTCGTTGTGATGGATATTGAGGAGGATGTGGATGTTCCCTTGATTCTGGGAAGACCCTTTATGAAAACAACAAAAGTAATCATAGATGTGGACAAAGGGAAGTTGAAGATATGTGTTGTGGATGAGGAAGTAAGCTTCAACGTGTTTGAGGCTATGAAATATCCTAATGACAAAAAGGATTGTTTCAGGCTGGATGTGTTGGATGAAGAATACAGGCGAGTGCAAAAAGACTTAGGCAATCCAGACACACTTCTGCAAGTTATCACCAAACCTGTAGAAGAGTTAGTTGAATTGGGAGATACAGATGCTTTAGCCTTAGCTACTGATTTAGACCGAGCTGAGGAATTTTTGCAGAAGATAGGAACCAGAGAGAGACTAGTAACTGGTAATTCTGTTATAGAGGGGACACCAGAATTAAAGGTGTTACCGCCATACCTTAAATACAGTTTCCTTGGTGGAGATTTGAAGAAACCAGTAATCTTAAGCAGTTTGTTAACTGCTGAAGAAGAGGAAAGGCTGATGGAGGTGCTGAAACTCAATCAAGGAGCTATTGGATGGCAATTATCAGATCTGAAGAGAATCAGTCTAGCATACTGTATGCATCGAATTTATATGGAGCCAGATTTTAAACCTATTGCACAACCTCAGAGGAGGTTGAATCCAGCAATGAAAGAAGTAGTGAAGAAGGAGGTGCAGAAGTTGTTGGAAGCTGGGATGATTTATCCTATTTCAGACAGGGGCTTGGGTGAGTCCAGTGCAAATGGTTCCCAAGAAAAGTGGTGTGACTGTCATTCATAATGAGAAGAATGAATTAATTCCTACTAGAACAATCACAGGTTGGAGGATGTGCATTAATTATAGAAAGCTGAATCAAGCAACCAGGAAGGATCATTTTCCTCTCCCTTTCATGGATCAGATGCTGGAAAGGTTGGCAGGAAAAACTTATTATTTTTTTCTGGATGGTTATTCAGGTTACAATCAGATTACAGTAGATCCACAAGACCAAGAGAAGACAACTTTTACATGCCCTTTTGGTATTTTCGCCTACCGAAAGATGCCATTTGGATTATGTAATGCATCAGCTACTTTTCAAAGGTGTATGTTGGCCATTTTTGCAGATTTGATAGAGAATTGCATAGAAGTCTTTATGGATGACTTTTCGGTTTTTGGATCCTCATTCAATGCATGTTTGGAGAATCTAAATTTGGTGTTGCGAAGGTGTGTGGAAACCAATCTGGTGTTGAATTGGGAGAAATGCCATTTTATGGTCACAGAAGGTATTGTGTTAGGCCACAAAATTTCTGAACGTGGGATAGAGGTGGACAAAGCAAAGGTTGAGATCATTGAGAAGCTGCCTCCACCTACCAATGTTAAAGGAGTCAGAAGTTTTCTTAGTCATGCAGGGTCTTATAGGCGATTCATTAAGGATTTTTCAAAGATTGCGAAGCCCTTGTGTAATCTGCTAAATAAATAAACAACCTTTAATTTTGATCAGGAGTGTGAGAAGGCATTTGAATGTTTAAAGGGAAAGTTGACTACTACACCAGTGATAACTGCACCGGATTGGAGCATAGGTTTTGAGATGATGTGTGATGCTAGTGATTATGCAGTAGGAGCTGTTCTGGGGTAGAGGAAGGAAAAACTGTTCTATGTTATACACTATGCAAGCAAGGTTCTCAATGATGCTCAGATTAATTACACTACAACTGAGAAGGAGTTGTTAGCAATTGTTTATGCTTTGGAGAAGTTTAGAGCTTATCTTATAGGCTCTAAAGTGATAATTTACACTGATCATGTTGCTATCAGGTATTTGCTGACCAAGCCAGATTCAAAGCCTAGGCTAATTCGCTGGATGTTGCTACTCCAGGAATTTGATCTGGAAATTAAAGATAAGAAGGGAAACGAGAATCATGTAGCCGATCATCTATCTAGATTGGCCAATGAAGAAGTTAGTGCTAGGGAATCTGAAGTTTTGGATGAATTCCCTGATGAGAAATTACTAGTAGTATAAGAAAGGCCATGGTTTGCTGATATGGCCAATTTTAAAGCTGTTGGAATTATACCTGAGACCATGGATTGGCAGCAGAGGCAAAAGTTGTTAAAGGATTCAAACCAGTACATCTGGGATGATCCTTATCTGTTCAAGATAGGTGCTGACAATTTGATGAGAAGATGTGTGACTAGTAGGGAAGCTCAAAATATACTATGACACTATCACAATTCTCCCTATGGAGGACACTTTAATGGGGAGCGAACTACTGCTAAGGTGCTACAGTCAGGATTTTTCTGGCCAACATTATTCAAAAGATGCTCACATTCATGTGCAACATTGTGATAATTGCCAAAGAACAGGAACTATCGTAAAGAGACATGAGATGCCCCTAAGGAATATTCAGGAAATTGAAATATTTGACTGTTGGGGGATTGATTTTATAGCCCCCCTGCCTAGTTCATTTTCAAATGAATATATTTGTTGGCTGTGGAATATGTCTCACGTTGGGTGGAAGCAATTCCAACTCAGAAAGCAGATGCAAAAACAGTGATCAAATTTTTGAAGAAAAATATTTTCTGCAGGTTTGGTACTCCAAAAGTGGTGATCAGTGATGGAGGATCTCATTTTTGTAATGCAGAATTGAGGAAAGCATTTGCACATTTTGGGGTGAAGCATAGGATAGCTACAACCTATCATCCCCAAACTAATGGACAAGCAGAGGTGTCTAATAGAGAAGTGAAGAGAATTCTGGAGAAAACAGTGTCAGCATCACGCAGAGATTGGGCTATAAAGCTAGATGAGGCACTATGGGCCTATAGAACAGCCTATAAAACACCTACTGCAATGTCTCCATTTCAGTTAATCTATGGGAAGGCTTGTCACCTTCTTGTGGAAATGGAACATCGAGCTTTCTAGGCATTGAAGTGGTTGAATTTTGGTTCAAAGGCTTCTATTGAACAGAGGAAGATACAACTGCAGGAATTGGAAGAGATGAGGCTGAATGCATATCAGTCCTCAAGGCTATATAAGGAGAGAGTCAAGGCTTATCATGAAAAAAAATTGCTGAAGAGGAACTTTGAACCAGGGGAGCTTGTTCTTTTATTTAATTCCAGATTGAAGTTGTTCCCTGGTAAATTAAAGTCAAGACGGTCAGGCCCTTTTGTGGTCAAGCAGGTTAAGCCTTATGGTGCAATTGAAATTGAGGACGTAAAAACTCAGAAGAGTTGGATGGTTAATGGGCAGAGGTTGAAACATTACAAAGGGGGTGAAGTTGAGAAACTCATCTCAGTGATCACATTGGAGGAATGAAATTCAGGCGTCAAGCTATATGACGTTAAACGAGCGCTAGCTGGAAGGCAATCCAGTGTTTAATCTGTTAATTCTTAGGATCTATTTTTTATTTTTAAGTAGTTTATTTTTGAAAAAAAAAATTATTTTAGATTTTAGAAAATTTTGATACTTGGTAATGAGCCTGTAGATTGAGCTAGGCCCAGTGCTTGAGCTAGAAATCACTTAGCGCAGACTAGTGCAACATTATGGGATTGTGCCTTGTGATACAAGGTCACTTCAGTCAGTGACTTTTCAGTCGCGCTCTCATTTTCTCTTTTTCATCTTTGCTCTCGACTTTCTCTCTACCCTAAAACTCAAACCTTTGGAACTTAGGTAAGATAACTACTCCATTTGCAAAAATTTTTTTTTCTCTCTCGCTACCACTATTGCATTGCAGTTGAGAATCTACATTGTGTTGTAGTTATAGGAGGAGAAGTTAGTGGATTTGAGTCGTTAGGGTTTGCGGTTAGAGTAATTTTGGGGTTTCTGAGGGTTTCAGTTATTGGTATAGTTGAGAATAGTGAGTGGCTTTATGTTTCCTTGTGTACTAACCTTGGTTTGCAGGAAGAATGCCACGAGTAAAGCACACTGCTCCCGTCCGACCGAAAAAGAGACGAAGGGCTGGCGAACCCTTCTTTGATGATGTCATTCCTTCTCGAACTCCTGAGGAAGACGAATCGATGAGCTTCCACAAGCAGAGCACAACCAGGAAATTTTTGAATGAAAGCAAGTTCCGAAGATATGAGGAACTTACTCAGTGGCGATTCCTGTCTGAGAGAAGGGTGGACTTAAAACCTGGAGATTGTGATGCGTTTCTGATGGGGGTGTTGAGGCGAAACTGGAAGAAGTTAGCAGAACCGATGTGGAGGTTTGACGAAGAAGTTGTTAGGGAATTCTATGCGAATGCCTGGGCTGAAAGGCAGGATAGAAGCCACAGGAAAACAATGGTGAGGGGAAGTGGATTTCTTACAGTCCACAATGCCACTATCAGCGTCTGTGTAGCCGAAAGAAAGGGTTCAGTAACCGAAAAGTGGCAGCGGCATTATGCATGTCTGGCAAAGGTTATCAGATTGCAGTGTCTGGAAAGGAAACACGCATCAGGAGGGGAGACATGCGAACGCTATTGCAAATATGGCTAACATTCATGTTAGCCAATGTTGTTCCAATAGGCCATATGTCTGACATCAATGTTGCTAAGAGCAACTTATTGTTTTCAATGATTCAGGATGACTATACCATCAACGTAGCTCAAATAATTTCAGATGAGATCCAGAGAACAGTGGACTGGGAGCGTGTTTGAGGGGCAGAAAGGCTAGGGACATTGGGATTCCCTGCATTGATTATTGGATTGTGTGCTGAAAATGGGATTATTGTTGAACCGAGGGCGAAAATAAGAACTCCAATTGACAAAAAGTTCATTGATCACCATTGCACCAATCCAGAAGAGCGTCTAGAGCAGAGGAATCAAGTTCCCAGCCCGCCAACTTCAGTGTCTGAACCTACCTTGGAAGCTGTTGAGAAAAAATTGATGCGGCATATTTTGCACTTGGAAGAGCAGCAGAGTACTCTATGTAAATTTATGCTGCAAATGTATCATGCAATGAGGGATAATGCTTATATGGATTATAAAGAATTGTCCTCTTATCTGAATTGGCCAGGGGACCGGCCAAGTTCAGTGGGAGGGGAGGATGATTGTCATGAGGCGCAAAGCACTGCGGGAGTTGAGAAAAATGAGGAAGCTGGGCAAAAAGCTGAGGCAACTGCTGAGCTTGCAGAAGAAGCTGAAGCAACTGCTGAGGTTGCGAAGGACAAGACTGAAAATGTTGCTGCGAATGTTGAAGAAACCATACCTGAAATGGTGGCTGAGGAGATTGCTAAGGAACATGCTGTGGAAGTTGCTAAAACTACTGAAGAGAATGCCAATGCTAATACTGAGGAAAGTGGTGAAAATGTTATTGCTGAAGTTCCTGCTAAAAAGAAAGATCATCCAGACCCTTTGAGAAGATCCTTTCGAATTAAACCAGCAGTAATAAAAAAAGGGGCTAAGCACAAAGGTTCAGCAATACATTATGTGATATCATCTGATGGGAGCTCGAGCTCAGAAGAAACTGAAGAAGAAGATGATGAAGGAAATGCAGAACAGGGAAGGAATAGGAGTGACACAGAGGAAGAAACTCCAAGTGAAGAGTCCTGAAGATTGCTGGTTGAAGATGCTATGCTATTTTAATGTCATTTTGTTGGTATTGATCAGAGACATATGTGGTAGTGTAATTCTTTCATTTTGGATCACTGTATATATCTTGCTCTGATACAATTTAATTATGGATAACTGTAAAAGATGTTGGCACAGGGTGAACTAATTGGTAAGATATGCTATTTTCTGCGTTAAATGTGTTTGTTATGCTGGGGTTGAGTAAAAAGGGATTGGTCTGTTAACTGAAAATTCTGCATGCATATAAGTAGAGTAGTCTTGTTTTTAAGCTTGAGCTAGCAGTCACAGTATATCAGGAAGACAATAGGACATTGGGAGGATTAACATTAACATTGATTGACAGGATATGAGGAAATGATGCTGAGAGAGGAGTGATACACTGAGAGTATATTGAGTGCATACTTTCTTGACATTGATTGTTGCTTGATTTTGTTAGGATAAGATTGACTCTGTGTTGATAAGAATGAAGAAGGCAAGTTGTTGAATGAGGGCAAACTATAACTAGAGCCAAAAAGCTACCTGGTGAGATGAGGGGAATTCAATTTCAAACCCATTTGTGCCTATCATTAAAACCTTGAGCCATATGTCTATGAAAACCACCTTGGGTGTGAACAGTTAGGAAATTGTGGTACAACTTGAAGAAAAGAGGATTTTTGGACTTAAAAGATTGTGGTTGTTTTGAGGAGGCTAAGATAGATTTTCTTACTGATGTACCTATTGGAAAAAAAAAAAAGTCTCAATGAATTCTCAGATTTTATACTTGGTAGCTGAGAGGATGAAAGAAAATAGAAAGGGGTACACAGAAAAGTCACCTAGTTGCGTGAGCTACAGTTTTAGCCTAAGCAAAATAAAAGTCAAAAGATACAATATTCACAGATTGTTTCAAAAGAGAAGATAGTTCAGGAATTTCTGGTTGAGGTAGATCCCTACATCATTATTCAAGTTGTATCTATAATTTTTAAAGCTATTTGTCCATTTTGTATTCCAAGAAAAACCAAAAGTTTTTTTTTTTAGCCTGACCACGTTATATCCTTTAAAAAGACCTTCTAAGTCATTCAATACAGGGTTGATTTGTTTTGATAAATGATTAACAACTTTTGATAGAGAGAAGTATGTGACTTGAGAGCGAAACAATGGTGAGAACTGTGTTAAGTGAGAATATCCTGTCAAGATTTGTATTCTGTTATCTAAGCATTGGATTGTTGAAATTCTGATATATGAAACTGCAAGTGATAGTTTGGAAAGTGAGAATCGCTTGAAAATTGCATGTAGGTTTTAAAAATCTAAAGGAATTGGTTTTGAATGTCTTGCTTAAGGACAAGCAAGAAACTAGGAGGGGAGAATTTTGATAGCTGTTAATTATAGGTTAGATTTAGGAAGATTTGGTTGATTTTTTTTTTTAATTTTGTTTTAGTTTGAGATTTATTTAACTAATTTTGTTTTTATTTGAGAGTTTGTTAGATATTTCATTTTTAATTAGTTTTATGTTGCAAAGAGCGGATTTTGTGGAAAATTAGGTTCAGACTAAAAGAAGAAAGAGAATGGGTGTAAAATTAAAGGAAAAGGGGCGTAAGTGACTTTTCGCTGGAGCGATGGAGATAGCCTGGGCTAAAACTCTACTTAAAGCTGTTATGAACCTAATTTCAAGGGCAGCAGTTAGAATGCAAATCATGAGATAACGGCTCAAAGTAACCGACTGCAAAGGGCGAACATTATAAAAAGAGGGATAGATTAATGAAAATCATCCATCACTTATCATCTCTCATTTGTGGGAACGCTCTCTTAACCATCGTGATCAAGATCTTTCTTTTCTTCTTCTTTTGTATTTTCATGGCTACCATGAGTAGTTAATTTTCTTCTTCTTGGGATTGAATGTAATTTCTCCACTTCAAATGTACTCTTGATATTTATTTCCAAGATCAGTCATATCAAATTCAAGCATCATTGATCTTTTAAACTCAACAAACATTGACTCATCATTACCAGTGAAAATAAGATCATCCACATAAAGACTTATAATCAGAACCTTACCTCCTGTTTTTGTCTTGATAAACAATGTAGGTTCATGGGGGCATCTTTCAAATTCTTCATTCACAAAATAGGACTCTATACGACTATACCAAGCTCGTGGAGCCTGCTTAAGTCCATACAGGGCCCTTTTTAACTTATAAACTTTCTGCTCATTTCCTTTTTTTTCATAACCGCGAGGCTGCTCAACAAATACTTCTTCATTCAATTCCCCATGCAAGAAAGCAGATTTCACGTCCAATTGATAAATAGCCCATCCTTTTTGCACAACAAATGCAGTAACCAAACGAATTGTGTCCAGTCTTGCCACAGGTGCAAACACCTCAGTATAGTCTACCCCATATTGTTGAGCGTACCCTTTTGCTACAAGTCATGCCTTATACTTATCAACTTCTCCATTCTCATTGATTTTAGTTCTGTACACCCATTTTACTCCTATTTTCTTTCCTTCAGCAGGTAGCTCAGTTAACTCCCATGTATCATTTTTCTCTATTGCCTTTATCTCAGCATCCATTGCTTTTCTCCATTTTTCATCTTTGACAGCATCTTCAAAACATATTGGATCATCAGCTGCAAGCATAACTAAGTATGCCACATCTTCTTCTTCAGACAGGCGCTCTCCACTTGCATAGTCTCTCATCCATATTGGTGGCATTCTAACTCTTCCTTCATTGGATCTAGGTGAACCATCTGATGTAGCATTCTCTACTTCTTCTTGTACAGTATCTTCATTGTCTTCATTTTCTGCTTCACTGTTCTCCAATTCTAAATCAACTACAATTAATTCTTCATGAGTCTTCTCCCACTCCCAATGCTTATCTTCTTCAAACACAATATCTCTACTCACAACAATCTTCTGCGAGTTTGGATCATATAGTCTATAGGCTTTTGACTCTTCACTAACTCCAAGCAAGACACATATCACACTTTTATCATCTAGCTTTGTTCTCTTACTATCTGAGACATGAACATGAGAAATGCATCCAAACACCCTAAAATGTGCAACAGATGGTTTCACTCCACTCCATGCTTCTTTTGGGGTCTTGTTTCTCACTGAAAGAGTTGGACTTCGATTTAACACATGCACTGTCCAATTTGCAACTTCAGGCCAAAACGTTTTGGGAATTTTTTTTCTCAGAAAGCAAACTCCGAACCATATTCATAATAGTTCTGTTCTTTCTTTCTACAACTCCGTTCTGCTGAGGGGTATATGCAACTGTTAGCTGTCTATTTATGCCATGCTCACCACAAAAAACATTAAACTTGTGTGAAGTAAATTTGCCTCCTCTATTAGTACGTAAACCCTTTATATATAAGCCAGTTTCTTTTTCAACACGATTTTTGAAGATTTTAAAAACATCGAAGGCTTCTGACTTTTCTATCAAGAAGTAAATCTAAGTCTTTCGACTATAATCATCTATGAAGGTTATCATGTACCTTTTCTTGCTATTTGAGATGGGGTTGAGTGGCCCACAGATATCAGCATGCACCAATTGAAGAATTTGGGAAGCCCTCCATGTGCTTTCATTTGGAAACGGTCCCCTATGTTGCTTCCCTACTAAGCACATTTTACAAAGTTTTGATGGAGCCTTGAGTTTTGGCAGACCATTCACCATCTCTTTCTGCTCAAGAGTCTTCAAACCTTTGTAATGCAAATGTCCATATCTACAATGCCACAACTGAGTTGAATCCTCTGTGATTATATTGAAGCATGTGGACTCCTTTGGATGACACGTTGCAAGCAGGATAAACATTCGATTTGATGACATTCTAGTTTCTATAATCAACCCCCTCTCAGGATGATAAATTTTGCACTTATCATGATGGAACAAGATTTCAAGTCCCTTTTCTTGTAGTTGTCCAATGCTAAGTAGATTATTCTTCAGATCTGGTACATAGAATACTCCAGTGATAATTTGAAAATTTCCATTTACTTGCAACCTCACATTGCCTTTTCCCTTCACAGTCATGGTTGAGTTATTTCCAAGCTTCACAGATTCATAGAATTCTTCATCAAGATCAGAGAAAAACTCCTTTTTGCCACACATATGATTGCTGCAACCAGAATCAAGAAACCATACATCTTTTCCTCTGGCTTGATTGTTCTCCACATATGCCATCAACAACATTTCCTCTTGTGCTTCTACATAGTTTGCCTCTTTTTCTTTACTTGGACATTCATATTGGTAATGTCCCAACTTGTGATAGCCATAACACTTCACGGTAGATTTGTCATAGGTTGACACGCTTCTTCCTCTTCCACGACCTCTAAGTCCACCACGACCACGTCCTCTTCCTCTGGGCTGATCATCATGGGTAACCTTCAGTGCTTGTTCGTCAATAATAGGACCGTTCATGCACTGTTCGTGCACCAGAAGGCTGCTTTGCAGCTGATCAATAGATAAGGTATCAACGTCATGTGACTCTTCAATAGAATATACTTAGGAGTTATGGATCTTAGGATCTTCTCAATGACAGCAACATCTCCCATAGTTTCACCATGAGTCCGCATCTTGTTGGCAATAGTTAGTGTGCGAGCAAAGTACTCATTCACAGATTCGTCTCTCTTCATTTGAAGCACTTCAAATTCCCTCCGTAGCTCTTGTAATTGTGCTCGTTTGACTCTTGCCGTTCCCTGATATTTCTGCTTCAAGGAATCCCAAATACTCTTTATTGTGTCTTTGTTTAGGATAGTCTCTAGAACTGATCGATCAATTGCTTGGAACAAATAATTCTTAGCCTTCAAATCCTTCAGTTTTTGATCCTCAATAGCCTTCTTTTGTCCTTCAGTGAGCTCAACTCCTTCTGCTGCAGCAGGAATCCCATTTTCAATCAAACTCCAATACTCCTTGGAGCGTAGGAAATTCTCCATAAGCATTTCCCAGTGATCATAGTGTCCATCAAGCTTTGGGATCGCTGGTTGTACAAAGCCCTTTTCTGTCGCCATGTTCAAGTTACCACTTTATTGTAAAGCCTGCTGCTTCTCTAGTTAATCAGGCCCCTGTTAAGGGGCTCTGATACCAGATGTTAGAAACAGATTGCTGATAAATTAAATACTTAATGTTGAAGAATAAGAATCATACTTATTGCATAAACGATATGGCTATATATAGCCTTACATCAGAGTTGAAAATAGAACTTAAACAACACACACATCACAACTCCTATAAGTGTGGTAACTGGCTAAAGACTCGATTGATAACAAACAACTATTCCCTTAACATTAAGAATTATTAAATTAAGTAATTTAAATCAAAACAAAATCTTAACATACTGAACTTCGTGTTGTGGATTAATTTTCTGGATTATGTGTTTTTAGTTAAGCACGTTTAATTGTCTTATGAATTTGCAGTGTTATAATTCTTTCTATTTCCACAATTTTTTTTGGAAAACTTTAACTGACTTGGATTAATGTAGCAGTTGGCAGAATCAGGTTGATTTTGCAGCGGAGTCAAATTGGAACGATTGGTTTGGCTAGGGTCATTGAGCTTCTTTGGGTAACACTTGTGCCTATGCTTCCTGGGTAATACCGGTAAACTGTTGGGTTAACAATACTTCTTCTAACTATGTCATCAGTTTTGATGCTCACCTGTAACTACAAAAGGATCACACAACATTGTTAGATTTAGGTGTATTTACTTTAGCACCCCTTATGCTTTACACATCAAAGTTTTTATGCATATGCATAAATACTTGAAGAAAAAAATCAACTTAGCACCTCTACTTATGAGAAAAGTTTTATAGAATTTAAAATTCATAAGTTATTTTAACTCATAAGAGAAGTTTAACTTCATTTTTTGTAAGTAATTAATGAGGAGATTTTCCAAATAAGACCTTATCATAATAAAGTTAAGTAATTTGGGATCAATATGATCTATGCTAATTTTCACGTGACATGTAATAATTTGTTGTTGATTTAATATAATAAATTAAGAAACTTGAATACATGTTACGTAAAATATGGTTAAGAGTAAGGACACACAGGATCCTTTTTGTATTGTTTTATAAAAAACAGAACTGGGATGATATCAAACTTTTGATATCATTTTCTATTGTGTGGAGGAAAAAATTATGTCACTTGGTGCAGTGGATAACAAAAACTTAGTTTTGTGTTGTCTCTAGAGCTGTTTTTGTCAGTACTTATACTACCGTAAACTCAAATTATGTACAACTTTTTTAAGGTTGAATTCTTCATGGTTTGTTTGAGCAAATCAAGTGCACCCTTGATGTCAAATGGAAAAACTTATTCATAATCTAATAATCTAAGATGCTTTAGTACGAAACTTGAAGGTAATCTAAAATGCTTATTTTAACATTGTAATTGTTGTCCAAAAGAATATATGTAACCTTAGAGATTATTTGAGCACTATTCCTGTGTGCAAAAATTGAATACCTTTCACTGCTCCAATTGTAGCCGCTATTCTCTGAGTCCAAGAAATCTTTATCTGAAGGATTCTATTGAAAGCAAAATGTTAAATGAAAATGAACATTACAAAATATTTGGTCTCATTTGGTTTGAGAAGGGTGTTGTCTTTCATTTAACTCCTAATCCATTTGCACTTATCACTACTGGCCTCAAGAAAATTACTTTTTCCAAGAAAGGCTAGTGCCTTTTTTTTGTAAATGTGAAGCGTGAGGGCCTGGAAAATCTAGTTCAATTATTGAAGGATGGGAAACTGAAGTCTGTTATTAACTCCAAGTTTCCTTTGAGCAAAGCTGAAGATGCTTGGGCTAAGAGCATTGATGGCCATGCTACCGGAAAAATCATTGTGGAGCTATAGTTACTTTGCTCCGAGATCTTGTGATTCTACACTATATTATAATTGTAAGGATTTTAAGTTAAGATTTGTTGTACTCAATTTATAATGCGTCAATTCGTTCCTGTGTTCATCACTCTATCACATTTCTGCTCAAGTTCTGCGACACCTCATGAGCTGAAATGCAGATCCACATCGTCTATTTTTATTATTGAAAATAAATGATATTATAATATTTCACCAAGTTTTAACCTTTAAATTTTATTATTTATATTATTTTAGCTTAAAATTGGATATTTTGTCCATTGTTTTTTGTAGGAATGTTATATTCAGTTATAAATATCATTTAATTATAAATATTAAACTTTTAAAATCTTTATAACGCATTAAAAAGAATACACCAAATGAAATTAATGAGGTTAGGACACCTAGTAAGAGGAGGGGTTAGGATACCTAGTAAGAGGAGGGGCTTAAAAATCGTTTGTAGTAAGGGTTTCAGAAATGTTGGCAGTAGTGGAGGTTCTGGAAACTCCTGACAGTAACGAGGGTTCTGGAAATCCCTAGTAGTAATGGGGTTCTGGATGATAATTCCAGAAGTTAATAGAAACTGCCGGTAATCTGTTAGCGACGTTGGATCTATTAGGAGAAAAATAAACTGTAGGTAATGCACTTAGTGGGGATTAAAATCCCAAAAATGCTAAAAATAACCTCAGGTTAAAATTATTTTTTGTTGTAATGAAAAAATGAGTATTAGTCAAGTCCTAGGACACCTCAACTGTGAAGGACAACGAGAAAGAGTATATAATATCTTCTAGAATAATTTTTTTATGTACAACTTTAAAAATTCAAATATAAATACAAATGACTAAAGTGATTATTAGTTTGTCTCACCTAAAATATAAAGGATAAAAGAAAGAATATATGATATCTTAAAAAAATGTATAAACTAATGGTGAGGAAAGAAAACATCAATTTAATCAGGAGGTTATAAAATGCCGAAAGGAGAAAGAACAATTGAATCAAGTAAACGTACAAATTATATGATTAGGAAAAAAAGATTTACTTTTTAATTGTTAAGATAATAATTGACTGAAACTTAATCTTCCAATACATGTTCCAAAATAGTTTAGCATACCTAAATTATATGGATCGGAGGAACAGTCGGTTGATTCACGTGGCGTCTTTTTTCTGTGACGATTCCAAGTTATAACTTTTCCTGTGACAAGTCATGGCTGTGTTCCTTTTGTAACTTTGGAAGTTATTAACTTTTGTGACAAGAAAATATAGCATTTTTTCTGTCACACGCCATGACTACCATTACAGCACTGTCATCATCATTTAAAAAGATAATGAAAACAGTTACGAACAACATATCAATTTCCTGTGTTAGGTATCATTCTGCATTCACTTCAAGATGCATATAAAAAAATTTTACATCGAAATAAAGACAAAAATTTACAAATTTTCTTTTCCATCCAATGACACAAATTTACAAATTTTCCTTTTCATATCCAATGAATGAGTCTTTGTCCAATAAGAAATTTTTGGTTTCCATTATTGATATTACAGTGATGTTAGAAGAAATGAATCATCCACGTCACAAATTACTTATTAGTTTTATAGGTAAATAATATATTTTAGTAATACAAATTTTAATAAATATAAAAGTTAACATTCCATGGTTGAATATTTGAGTAACTTGTTGTACAAACTAACATGACAACCTAAAATTTAATCTAATGCATGTTTCTCGTTACCTAAAGCCTATGGATTGGACAACATTGCCATCTTAATTTTCACTGCTGTTTGCAACCATTATACTTATACTTCAAAATTATGCTTATACTTCACAATTTGAACGGATAAAATTTTATACCGACACAATCATGATAAGTGTAGTTTATTCTTCAAACAATAAATGAATTTTTATGAATAAGATATGTGTTGGTTAGAATTGTAAATAATGAAGATTATATTTATAGTGATAAATAATGTAATGATTTAGAAAAAAAAAATGGAAAAATTCGACTAGATACTCATTCTATAATTATGAAATGGAGTTTTTTTTTTTTTATAATTTTGAAATAGTATTATCAATTTCAGATAAATTATAGATTTAAAAAAAAAATTTACTCTTAATTTAGATTGATTTTCCTTCTAAAATTAAGATGTGTTTTTTATGTAATAATAGTTAAAATAAACTTGATAATAATAAAAAAATTAATGTAATTTCAAGTTTGATTTATGTTTTTAGATTTTATTATTATATGTATAATGAATAATTCAGAAACCCCCTCGATTAATGTTGAAAAACCTGCTACGTGTTTTGTCCTTTATTGTTATACTTATTGTTGTTTGTTTTTCGAAAACCATTTTTATTTTTTGCTGGCATGTTTGTTTCCATAAACACATTTTATAAAAGGTTTGTTTCACTGTCATTTTGCTAGCCAAATCCTTTTGTAAAATATTTTAACAAAAATTCTTTTGCAGAAGAACTTTCGAAACCGATGTTGTTTTCTTTATATGAGTAATATTATTTTGACACCGTTGAGTTTTAACCCCCATTTGACATTGGGTATTTTTGTCAAAGCATCTTATGTGGCATCGTCATTTTTTATTTTGTGTGTTGTAAGGACAAATTTGGTTTTTGCCTCTGAAACCTGAAAATGCAAGTTTGGCGCTTGTTCATTCCATTCTCTACACTCCTCTCACTCTCTTGCTTTCTCACTCTCTCTACCTCTGCTCTGCCTCCACTCCCGTTTTCATTCTCCTTTTTGTCTCCTTGCTTTCGTCTCCGTACTTTCGTTTTGTCTGCTCTCGTCTTCTCCGTGGGTGCTTTTCTTCCATTTTCCATCAAAAGTTGTTAAAGGTGAATCTTTTATGAGGTTTCCATGGAAAAGGAACTATTTTTTATCGTCTTGTATGATTTCCATATGGGTTTAGGTTTGTGGAGTAAAGGTTGTTCTTTTCTGGGGTTTTTAATGAAAAGGGAAGATCTTTATTTGGTTTCACAGTTTAGGGTTTTGAGAAAGACCTTTATTTGTATGATTTTTATTAAGGGTTTAAGGTTTTGAGAAAGACAGAATGTGTTGTGTGCTGGGAGAAAAATGACAATAAGTACTGGGCTGAGGATTGATTGGGTTTGGAAACACATGAAGGCATCAACCCAATGGTTACCCATGGCTCAACGAGGGGACACCTCAGTTGTAATTTTGGCACTGATATCAAACCTCTTTATAAGGACCATTTCTTTTAAAGGAAGTTGTCTTGAGGATTAATCACGCTTTCATTGACCACTTCATGTTCATTTTAATGACCTCTCTGCCTTAATACTGGGTTTTTGGCTTTCATCAACCCAATGGTTACCCATGGCTTAACAAGGGGACACCTGAGTTGTAGTTTTGGCTACTGATATCAAACCTCTTCATAAAGACCATTTCTTTCAAATTAAGTTGCCATGAGGATTAATCACGCTTTTATTGACCACATCATGTTCATTTTAATGACCTCTTTACCTTAATATTGGTTTTTTGGCTTCCATCACCTCAGTTGTAGTTTTGGGGACTGATATCAAACCTCTTCATAAGGACCATTTCTTTCAAAGGAAGTTGTCTTGAGGATTAATAACGCTTTCATTGACCACATCATGTTCATTTTAATGACGTCTCTGCCTTAATACTGCTTTTTTTGGCTTCCATCAACCCAATGGTTACCCGTGGCTTAACGAGGGGATACCTCAGTTGTAGTTTTGGCGACTGCACTCAAAATAATCATATTACAGTACTTCATATTACAATATTTACAGTACTTCATATTAACAATAATAATTGTAACAATATTTACAATACTTCATATTAACAACAATACTTGTAACAATATTTACAGTACTACATATCAACAACAAATGCTAAAATAATACAGTTCTGTACAAGTAATTACAACAATCATGTACTACTGTAGTAAGGAATAATAGCAAGTTCTGAACTTAAACTAATCAAATTGACAGCAGATGGCATAATTTGGCGTTTGCGATTATCCTCATGGACAACCCATTGATACACAAGTTGTTGTCGAAAATTGTGAAGATCAAGCTACAAATAAACCATGATCAACCAAATTAAAATGTGATCTACTCAACCAAAAATACAGATAACCATAAAAGTATAACTAAACTATTACAAATCATGGAGTATACAGACATATTTTTCCACCAACAACCAACAACAACACTGTAAAACGACCATTAAAAACATCTTTTCCCTTTCCAGCCATCAATGTTCAAACACCAAAACAAAACATCCAAGTTCAGTCAGATGACCATTTCCACAAATTAACCTGTGTGCATTAATAATGGTTCTAACTCTGCATTAATCAGCGGTTACCTCTTCTTTAACGAAGGGACACCTTAGTGCTTGTTTTGGCCACTCAACACACATGTGTTCATCACTTGCCAAAACAAACAGATTCAAACATTACAAACCTAAAACCCTTACAAAAAACATTCTTTTTCCACCAACAACTAAGAAGAACAGTGTAAATCACATAAAAGACCAAACTTTACTTCAACCACCAACGAAAATCAAATGACAAATGCAAAAACCTTTTCTATTCCAACAACGACCAAGAACATAACTATTAAACGAAAAAAAAAAAGACTTCATTTTCCATCAAAAATCACATAAAAACTCAAACTTTACACGGAAATCAAACGACAAACAAAAAAACATCATTTTCCATAAAAAAATCACTTAAAAGAGCAACCTTTACTTTATTTTCCAACATAAATGACATAAAACACTAACCTTTAGCTTATACCGGCGACGAACCATTGAGGTGGACGAACCTTTTAGCGAGAGAGTGCAGACAGAGCGAGAGAGCTTCAGATCAGTGCAAGAGAGCCATAGAGCGCAACGAGAGCGAGAGAGCGGGAGAGAGCCAGAGAATGCCAGAGAACGCTAGAGAACGCAGAGAGTGAGAGAGCCAGAGAGTGAGAGGGTTAGAGTGCTTTGGGCGCGAATGGCTTTTGAGCTGCCTTCAGTCGTTTTACACACTGGCTTAAAAAACTAATATTTTTGTCATATCAGTGTCAAATGAATGTCACGTCACGTATCAGTGTCAAAATAACATTACTCTTTTCATATAATTTAATTTAAAACATCAACTAAATATATTTTAAAAAATATATATTAAAAAGAGATAATTGGTACAAATTCCACTTGCACTGGCAGTACACTCTCTTTTAACATATTTTTAAAAACATTCACTTTTACAAACATTAAAATTATTAACAACATATATCCCTATCACATCTATTAATATATTAATATTTACCAGCACAAATTTTAATACATATAAATTATAAGTCAAATATACAAGAATAAAATTCAAACATTTTTATAGATATATTCATATTTAAGAATACAGTGGAGTGATATTGAAAGAGATGAAAACATTCATGGGTATCCCAGATATACTTTCATTCAAAAAGCACTATTTATGATTTGAAAACAATACTATATATTGTAGATAAAATACTCTACTTAGATTTATTTAGAAAAACTAATTTCAATCTTAAATTTCAAAAAAATGTTAATTTTCAGTATAATATTTCTAAAATATCAGCTATGTTAAACATATTAAAAAAATAAATATAAAAATTATATTAAAAGAAATAATTTATATAATACTAGAAATTAGTAAAAGCTACTTTAACATATTTATAGAAGTGTCTCAAAGGTTTTACACCTTATAAATCACTACTTTAGTATTTTCATGAAATATGAATGTATATATAGATTAATATAAATAGTTTTAAATTGAAATAGAATATTTTTTGATAATAATTAAATAAAATAAAATTAAATATAATTATAGAAGAAGAATAGAAATAATAAAGTAAATTAAACTAGCTTAAGGTGTATATGATTTTAAAATAATATTATCGTTTTAGATTAAAAATTATAGTTTTTATGAAAAGAAAACTAATTTATTTTTAATTTAGATTGATTTTTCTTCTGAAACTAAGATGTGACTTTTTTTATGTAATAATAGTTAAAAAAGTATCATGATAATAGTAAAAAAAATTAATGTAAATTCAAGTTTGATTTTAATTTTTGGATTTATTTATTATATGCGTAATGAATAAAATAACCATTTTTAATTATTACAAAAGACATTTAAAATTATAAATATCACATTGGGAAAAATGTTAACAATTTTATACGTTATTGATTTCAAATTACTAAAAGTATACTCTCTTTTTAACATATTTATTAAAAATTTCCCAATTTTACAAATGGATGTATGATTAGTCGATATATTAATAAAAAATATATTTTACTACCACGGATTTTATACATAAAACGTATAAACAAAAGATATAAATGAAAGTCACATAAGAATAAGATTAATAAGATTAGACAATGCATAACGAACACTAAAATCTCAATAAAAACTGCTTACAGCTTGTTTATGATGTCATAATCGTAGTTCTTGTAATAATCTAGAAAATCTGTCATCTGGGTAGAAGTTGTAAAAGTGGAATGAGCATATGATTATTATATTATTAAATAGAAAACACGTATTTATAGGAAAGGTTAGTAATCAAGTCTCATTCCCACTTGAGTCATCATCTCTCTAAAATCTTTGACCTCCCTTTTGTCTGACTTCTCTCTAAGACTTCGCTTCTGTCTTCCATTAGTTTCTCGAGCGGAACCCACCGTTGGACTCGTGGCGGAGAACACAACAAGTCTACCGATCAGAATCTCTAATAGAGTAAGTTCGTTTTCTGCCCCTTCCCTTAGAGTCAGTTTTAGGTTTTTGCTTTCCTCTGCTTACTAAGCTTGGATGTGGCCTCTTAGCCATCAGATAGTGCCTCTATGAGCTCAGCTTCTTAGTCTGTTAGTCTGATCATTGATCAAAGGTCCTTTGATGCACATTCGAGTTCTTGAGGACCTTAGGCTATTGGGATTGTTATAGAGAATTTCAACTGCAATTCAAGTAAGGGAAGCTAACCTCAAGTCTGTGCTTGTTTGGTTTACAAATTTAAGTCTTGAATAGAGAAGTTAATGATTGTAGTAGTTGTACAATTTGTATCTAGTAAATTTTTCTACAGGTTTGAATTATTGGATTAATGTTGACTTGATTATTGCATGTATGAGATAGTTGTGTGAACTTAATGGGGTATTGATTTGTTGAGTTGGTATTCTGTGTTAGGGTAAACCATTTATTGTATAAACATGTTGGTTCTTATTATTTTAGTCATCTAAGGCATGCATGGTAACTCTGAGGTAGTAGGAACTGTTAGATTCATCTGTGAATTCTCTGTTTTCTGCATAACTCGCCCGAGCTAAGCATTCTTGCCCAGGCGAGTTTACTTGAAGATCTGAGATGTGCTCGCGGGTCCAGTTTCGCCTAAGCAAGATATATTTTGCCTAAGTGAGAATGTCCCTGGAACTGGAATGCTCTCTAGACTAATCTCACTCAAGCGAGAGGATTTTTGCTCAAGCGAGAGGGATTCTCGCTCAAGCTAAACCAATTTTTTTCTTTTTGGGCGGGGGCTTTCTGTTCTGAATGGTTTGATTATTTGGTAATGAAATATATGGATTTAATAAAATAGATTAATTCATAATTTAAATTTAACGATATTGATGGCTCAGTGATTTCAATAAATCTTTAGATTTGGAGTTGAGATTGAAATTAAAAAGTGAGTGAATACATGAGTATAGATTTATGTCAGGATATGGTATTGATAGAGTATTAATGAAGTTGGTCAAGGCCTAGGCATAGTATTTTCAGGAAAGAAAACACCCGTGTCTGGGTTAGTTAGGAAGTGCATTGTCTAAGGATTGGGTGAACGATTGATATCCTGACTCTACTAGTAGTATGAATCAAATAGACGATTATTACTAGGTGGTGAGAGTCAAAGGAGGTCTGAACTGGGTGACTGCAGCTTGAAATATAGCTCGTCAGGAAAGTCTCAGGGGGAATAACCCTGTCATACATGATTGATGATTCATTTGTGTGGAGGTTGTGTGGGTTCACAGTGTATGACAGGTGCATATCTCGAGGTCTATTCAATGCACGAGTCTTTCGAAAGTAGAGTCAAGTCTGTAGTGTGTCAGTGTCTTGTTATTGTAATGATTTCATTTAATTGACTGGGATGTATGATCCTGAGATGATTGTATTGTGTTAAATCTGACATTTGATTTAATGACTTAGAATTGCTTAAAATTGGTTAGCTTATCCATTATTTTGTTATGCTTGTGTTTTCATATCTGTATGTGATGATCGTGTTTTTGACACGGGAGCAGATGGTGTTGCGGATGGATCTGTGGAGGATCATTTGGAATGAGTGGTGTTTTTAGGCATAAGCTAAATTTGAAAAGAAATTTGGAGATATTTTGTAATTGTATGTTTGTAGAATTCTGAAGGTCGAATTTTGAAATACTTTAATTTAAAGGATTATTGTATGTTGATGAATCATAATTATGATTAGTAGAATATTTAGCTTTATGCATGTTATTTTTAGGATGTTACATTTATGGTATCAGAGCAGTTCATCCTTAGGATGATCTGAGGGTAGCGAACATATTGTGTTTCTTCTTCGTGTGAATTTCATTGAGCTTTTGTTTAGAGAAATAGGTAATATATTTTTAATTGGGTATGTAACCATTTATTGTGAAGTTTGAGTATGTTTGAGTTAAGTTGATTGTGATGTATGTGAATGAAATAATTAAGACAGAAAGGAACCTTGATGAAGTGATGAGGGTGCACACTCATTACTTAATCAAGAGAGGTTTCCATCTTAATGTTTCATTTTTACAATATATTTGAAGGATATGTTTTGATTGATTAATTAGATTTTTTTTATGAAATTTAATGTTAGTATTAAGTAAGAATGTGTGTGAAGTATTTTATTTTAGTATTTGATAATTTTGATTGATATAACTCCTAAGATTGAGATGTACGTTTTGGTGAATTTTAGAACTCATATATTGATCTTTTTTGTTGTTACTTGTCCTGTTATATGATTAGGGTTATGTTAGATTGTTTTCCTTTCTCATCTTATCCTTGTAGATTTTATAGTTGCCTTGAGCTCTAGATAATTCTCTTAAGTCCTTTTTGTGTTCTAGAATGACTTCTAGACCTCCTTCCTCTCTTTCTCCTTCCTCAAAGTTGGACTTGGATGTTGTATTTTCTGGAATGGAGGTAAAGGCGATACCACAACAGGATAGGGTGATGACTCAAAATCATTAGGCCACAATGCATCAATGGGATGTTGCTAGAGCAGTTGCAACCACTACTTTTGCCAGTCAACCTCAAGGACAAGCGAGACTAACCAAGTTTAGGAGGTCTAACCCACTTAAGTTCAGTGGGAAGATCAGGGCACAACCACCCAAGCCATTTGTTAGACACCAACAACTTGAAACAGGAACAATTTCCTCACAATTCAATTCGCAACAGTTGGAGAGGTATAGAGATTTTCAGTGTGGTGGATCACATATTCCTAGAAAGAATACGACTAAGAAAATATGTTTCTCATGCCATAAAGTAGGACACTTTGTCAGATATTGCCCTATGAAGAAGAGGATAACCGCAACAGGCATTTTTCAATAGGTTGAAAATAAAAGTATCAAGCCTCAACATCATAGAACGGGAGTTATTCCATCACCGTTCCCTCGGCTACAGACTTGGAGATTTAAATGTTTTTCATGTAAAAAGGAAGGGCATTTAGTTAAAAATTGTCCTTACAAGAAGGTAGCTCTTGTGGGTGATTCTCAATAGAGAGTGAATAACATCAACAGGACTCAGGCAACAAGGGATGTATTTGTTGCAACAAGAGCTGAGGTTCCTTCATCTGGTAACTTGGTTTAAGATACTTAGTTAGTAACTAGTTGTGTGTGTAGGAACAGCTGGCTCCAGAAGGGGGGGTTGAATGGAGCCTGAACTCAATTCGCTATAAATAGAAACCACCAACCAAGGCAAAAAGTATAAGCACAGATAAAACAGTTTTATACTGGTTCACCCTAATCTCTTGAGCTACGTCCAGTTCTCCCTTGAACAAACTGTTCAAGAGGTTCCACTATTAAGCAAATAGTTACAACGAGTACACAAACCTCTCCAGGTTACAACGAGTACACAAACCTCTCCAGGTTATCACGAGTACACAAACCTCTCCAGGTTATACCAGTCT
>Ga0209700_101916_pt1 | contig 43137 bp, 20 predicted proteins | sample SiratroredBW_FD_187528 | JGI IMG/M metagenome (GOLD analysis project Ga0209700, IMG submission 187528) | Root nodule microbial communities of legume samples collected from California, USA - Siratro red BW (SPAdes) (version 2) | ecosystem: Host-associated > Plants > Roots > Nodule | place: USA... | reverse complement strand
TTGTTTTTTAATCTGTTTTCACTGGGTAATTAACAAGTTACTTTAATAACAAATGAAGAGGCCAGAGGATGACCATACTATATTGGGCTTCAGGCCCAAGTGAACAATTAAAGGCCCAGTAACGAGTGAGTCTTTAAGATTACTGTCAGTTTACATTTTCTCTCGTTAAAAACCCTAAACCCTAAATAATTAGATAGGGAGCGAGTGGAGAAGGAAGAAGTCCGAGGGGCCGATTTCATTCACAATGGTGAACACGCGAAGGATAACTAATAATGAACGAGATGCGCATGCTGAAGAGAAGAATGACGTTGAAGTTAACACTCTATTAATGGAGCTGAGAAAGGAGTTCGAAGATCTGAAGAAAAAGAATGAAGAAGTGCGGAAACTGAAACTGGAGAATCAGAAGCTTAAGAAGAAGCTGAGCGAAAAAGAGGAATGGTATTAGGACTCTGGGAGTCACCACGCATCCCGCCGCAAAACCTCCCACAACACTTCAAGCAGTTTGTCTCCACGCCACCCTTTCACGAGCGAGGTGATGGAGTCAGCCCTCCCCCCTAACTGGAACCATCCCCATTTCGAGTTGTACGATGGGTCCACTGACCCTGACGAGCACCTGGATATGTATGTTACTCAGGTTGGTTTGTATACATCTGATGATGCTCTTTTCTGTCGGGTGTTCCCGAGCTCCCTGAGAGGCGATGCACTGAGTTGGTTTATTCGCTTGCTGCCAAATTCAGTAGACTGTTTCCAGACTCTTGCTTCTAAGTTTAAGTTACAGTTCTTCACCAGCCGTCCTCTTCAGCTGACTTCGTCGGCCTTGGTTAACGTAAGGCAGGAGAAGAGTGAGTCATTACGCGCTTTCATGAAGCGATTTGACAAGATGGCGTTCAAGATTAAGGATCTGTGCCCAGAAGTGGCATTGCACCACCTGACCACCGGCGCTTTGAGACCAGGACCTTTCTTTGACAGCTTATGCATAGAACCCACTGCCAGCTTAGAGGAGTTGCGTAGAAGGGCTGCTAAGTACATAGAACTTGAGGAGTTCAGGTTTTGTTTGAAATCTGAACATTCAAGGAGTTATTAAGGATAATTCGTTACTGGGTATTCATTATCTAATTTATATTTTCTAAACACTAAAACAAGAACCATGTCACTGTTTCTTAAAGCTCTGCCTTTGATGACTCCCGCACCAGACCATCTTTGGTGTTTCTATGCAGAGTTTCCAACAGAGTTCCATTGCCACTTTCCAGAACCAGAACAGTGTTTTCCGTTTCTGCCTCCACAACCCCTTCAACACACCCGCTTCCTTCTGCTTCTGAAATACTCGCTTCCAATGCTAAACCTAAACCACCTTTGGCTCTCACTGAATCCCTTGAGTGGATCAACAGGACTGCATTTTGTGGTGAATTGTCTTCAAATGATGTAGGAAAAAGGTCCAGCATTGTGGGTAGGACTGCATTTTGTGGTGAATTGTCTTCAAGCAATATTACTATTAGTTTTATGGTCTATATCTGCATGCTAGAAAGTCATTTTTTTAGTTATCAAATATTTGATTTATCTTCAGCTTTTGTACAAAAATTCTCTCATTATAGTGGATAAGTCATGGTATTTCTCTTCATTTATTTAGTTATCAGATTTTGATTTCTCTGTGTTGTTTGCTGTCTGACTGCAAACAGGAAAACGCTCAGTTCTAAGAATTCCTTTCCCTTCATAATTTCGATAATTTATGTTGTCTTACTATTTTTTTTTTTTCTGAAATGTCATATATCTATACTCTTGTCCTTGCAATTAAGTCTTTATGTTATGGTAGTGAAAAACATGATTAAAGGTTCTCAACAATAGCTGTATTGGCTATTTGTCTGCATTATGCTACTGAATATTTTTATTGTATTGGAGTAACATCTTTGATGAGCAAAACATTGCTGAGAGTAATTGGAAAATCAATACAAGTCCTTTTATCTATTTCGGTGAGCCACTTGATATTTTCTTGTTGATTCACTATCACATGAATTATAGCAATTTCACTTTAGCATTACTTCTACTGTCTTAGTTAAAGGGTGCGATAGGATTATGAATTGGCTAGAAAAAATTATGGCTGAACCTTGAGACATTGCGTAGGATTTGGAAAACAAGGGGTTCAACTTGCATAATTACAGGTTGGCACATGTGATGGTTATGTGGTAAAATTTGATCATTGTGGTTTTCTTAATGCATTATATGAAGCATTGTGTCAGGAGCACTTGCTGCTGCTTCATAAAATCAATAGTTGTATATTTGATTAATAATTGTTGTGTAGGAGGCATAGCCTATGGGTTGGACAGATTGCTAATTCCATCAGAGATGTCATTGCTTTTCCAAAAACAATCACTGCACAGTGTGTCCTAACCAGATCACCTTCTGAGGTGGATCCTCAGCAGCTCAGAGATCTGTCAATTGAAACATAATATATATGTTCAACTTTTCTTGTATTTCACTTATACTGCTGTTGCTTTTTTCTGGAGAGAGGAGAGGAATTGGCTTGAATAACGTAAACCATCTTTATATAAAGCTCATTACAGTGTAACTACACTAAAGAACATATTCTATTTCTGAAACATTCTTTTAAACATGTTCTCTCTCATCAGTTGAAATTTACTAACAAAACAAGTTTGTTAGGTGGTCTTTTTCAATGATTTCTCCTATAATTTCATAATTTTTGAAAAATCATACCCGGGAAGAAAAGCTATTTAAGTGTGTTAGATTGTATATTTGGCACCTCTCAAGGATTTTTAGGCACTAACATACTGTGGGGACTTAGCACCATATAATGCTAGAGGCAACTACTTCCTGCAGTCTCATTTTTGAACCAGCACCTCCCACAATTGGGTGAGATGTCAGAATTATCTTGTCTTCTTCTTTCTTGTATCTCATCACTGTTGGTGCCGCTACACCATCATCATCGTAGAAGATAAGAAGAAAACTGTCAAAAAAAGTTTCATTCTGGAAAGCTCTTTCTAGAACACATTTAATCTGTTTTGGAAAGTTTGTTTTGAAAATATATTCTGAAAAAATGCATTTCAGAAAATGCATTCCATAATGTATTATATATATTCAGAAAAATGCATTTCATAATGTATTATATACATTCTAGAAAATTTGTTCCAAAAATTTTGGTCTAAAAAAATTAGTTTCAAATGTATTTTATGCATTCTAAAAATTTTATTCTAGAAATCTTTTCTGAAAGTTTTATTATGTTCTAAAATGTATTTCATAATTTTTGAAAAGTATGTTTTGAAAAAAAAAAAATCACAACAAAAACACTTTGAGGTAGGTATAGTATATTTGGTTGAACTAATTTGTAAGGATGAATTGACGAAAATTTAAGTTAAATCTTCGATCATATGAAAGATGTGGATGTAATTGAAAATTATGTGGGTCAATTAATAATTTTACAAATATATCAATTAAAAAAATAAAACAAATCTATAACATTTATTATTCTCAAACTTTCACAAAGATTTTTCTTAAATCTTTTCAAATCTTATCGATTTGTTAATCCAAACAATCTTATCATTCACATACAATCCATTACTTTGAAAATGGTAGAATACAGATTCAAATTGAGGTGGTACATGAAGCAATTTCCAGTTAAAACTCCCAGCAAACCTTGTATGAACAGGGCAAACTTTGTAACGAAAGCTCAATTCTTAGTGTAATCACTAATGTTGCTGTCAGAACTATGTCACTGTATGACATTTGCAAATAGTATTAGGTATAATAAATTATTTGATTTGATATTTAAGTCTTACAGTCATCTTATTGGCTAGTTTTTATATTGAATTTTCCATATGATAGACTAGTTTCCTTAGTTGTTTTTTCTTCACGTGTAGTATTTTTCAAGATTGATAATAATGCATCGAAAAAAAAAAATTTCAGTATTCATCAAAACTGGAATATTGGCAAATAATATTTCTTAATTGATTTATAATACAGTGATTATATATATTATCTTTATCTTTGCTATAATTTTTTTGAAAGTTATATTTAAGTAGATTATTAGGTACAGATTTTTATAATGACAGATAAAACATGTTAGAATTAAATTGATTTATAATTTTCTCTACCCTAAAAGCTGATTGTTTCTCCTATAATCACATTTGAAAGTATTTTCTCATTTGAAGTATTGTTTCAATGTTTATCCAGATACGTATAGAAGTTTAAAAAAATTGATAAGAAAACATTAACTTCAAATTTTGGGTCTGCAAGCGCAGAACCAAATAAATATAAATATGCCACCAAAAACACAACAATAATGTCACAAAAGAAACAAGTACAACATTGAATAACATTGAATCTAAGAAAGAAAGTACTGCATAGATTTATTATTATTATTATTATTAATAAAAAAATCGATTTGGTTTTTAAATAACACAATCAAACAAACTTTAGACAATGAATAACTTTAAGAGACAATGTACGGTTTGTGGTCTCATACCATGAGCACATCTTTCAGCAGCAACAGAAAAATTTATCTTTTTTGAGAGGCTTACGCATTTTCACATGAATTTCAGTATAAGAGAATGTTTCTCTTCACATCTTATAAATGATCCACTCTGACCTTTTTTTTTTTCATTTTGGAATATATTTAAATACAAATCAAATTATTTATCCAACAACAACCATAATAATAATTAATGAATTAGTTAGCATGAATGATGATTTATTATTGGATGGATTATGAACTGTCCCATAAATTGTATAATTTATTTATTGGATAAACTATTGTATTTAGATGCAACTTGCCAGAAGGTATATAAATATTAAGTTTTATTTCACACAAAAAAAAGTTGTTTTGAAAAGAAAATATAACATATTTTAAATTGATGAGTTGGACATCTATCTATAAAGAGGGGTTAATGAATGAGTTAGATGATCTTTCATAAAAGAGTCAGAGGGTGATTGAATTTTTTAATATATAGTTGTAATAAATCATAAATGGACCAATAAGTTATTTTTGGCTTATTTATTATAAATATAGAATTTTATTCCATGAAGGTGTGTTTGGTCAAGGGTGGTGCTTCCTTGGGCCCTCCCAATGCCGAACAGCATGTTTTCACAAAACTACTTTTCTTCTGCTTGAAAACGCTCCTTCAAATAAAAGATTCTCCATTTTGTCCGGGCTCTGAGGCCCAAGAAATGTTGCATTACTTGTAATATATACTTTCTGATTATTTAACTAGTTATTGGATTGTATTGGTGAGTGGATTGGCATTGATTATGTCTTATAGACTCAATGCCATAAATAAAAAATGGAAAAAAGATAATTGATTTATCATTGGTGAGTGGATTACCAAGATTGATGTATTATTATTTATTAATTAAGTTTTTAGACAATTTGACCTTACAATATCTAATAATGAATAATATAATTTGCAATTTAAATATAGTGGAATTTCAGAATTTTGATTTGTTGTAGAAATTATGTACACATTACATAATATTTGATACATTATAATCTTATTGAAGATGTGAATAATTCATTCTGCCGATAGAGATAATAAGTCCATATTTTATTCGTTATAAATGTATTTCAAGAAATGTATTATTTAAATTTAAAATATAAACAATTTTTTTATATATTATTTTTAGTTAAATTGTTTAATGAATTTTGTTATTGATTTAAAAAAATTTAAGGAAAGATAATTTATACTTACTTTAAATTACAACATATATTATAAAATTAATATGATAAAAAAATGTGATACACTGTTTCTTATTTTCAATCGAAACCTCTCTTCTTTTCCATTTTCAACCCAATCCATATAAAGGATCAATCTCTACATGAAAGTATTGGGGGATTTAATATATATTACAGACCTCTTAAAAATCTCTATTTCTTCTTATTCTCATTTCAGATATTTTTTATTGTCCCTGTTGTTTATTTATTTTTCTTTGTTGTCTCTCTTAGAGAACGTAGGGTAAACCGTTTAAAGCTGATTAGAATTTGAAGGAAAGTTGAAGCTTTACACTATGATTTTTTTAAAACAAATGGAAAAATAGTGGGTGAGAAAGTATGTAAAGCGAGAAAAGAAAAAAAAAATGATGAAATAGAGGTTGTTTGAGAAAAAGAAATAAAAAAAGTGAATATTATTTGTATAATAATAGTAATAATAATAATAAGAAGAAAAGTCTACTTAATATATCTTGGTGAGACAACTATCAATTTTAGGTTTTGGAGCTGATAATTTATTGTAATAATGTTTATATTTTTTCTTATAAACGCCTCTAGAAGATAAAAGTAAGAAAAAATTAAAATAAAATTCTCCACAAATTAAAATAATTTCATGCATAAGTTAATTTGCAAAAGTTTTTTACATAATTTTTTTAAAATTTTATTTTTTATTATGCAAGCTAATATTAATTTACGAAGAAACTCATTTCTTATTATTTTGTTCCTATAAGTATTTGTTTCTCTGTAAATATTCATGGAGAAGTTCATACCTAGCTTCTGTGCAAGAGTGAGGTGCCACACAATTAATTATGTGGATAGGTGGACTGTTGCATGATAGATTTGGGAAAATGAGTTGGCTTTATACCAGATAAACATAATCGATCATACATATTAGGAAACGTGATTTCACCCTTCTTCTCTTGCGTTTGAGTGCTGTACTCAGTGTGTTAAAGAACAAGAACACCCATTAATTTCTCAGGCTTTAGACAATTAAGCTTAATGATACACAATTAATGTTTTATTAGTCTGATTACCTTAGCATATTCACTAATACCGCAATTAACTTTTGCATAATAATAACAGATGTGATTAGCATACTCATTAATTATAAGAGGTAGACAACACAACACAATTAAGTCATTTTCATCTCAAATAAGGTCCACATAATGGCCACAATTTTCAATGCATCCTACTTCTCCACTTAGTACGTACTAATTATTAAGATTTAGTTAGTGGATTTGCAACTTTTTTTGCAGCTATGGTCAGGCACAAGCATAATGGTAAAGAGGGAAAATTTTCATTCTTGATATAATTTCATGAAAACCAGCAAATACAGACCATAAAACTGCTATGCAACATTGTCCCTTTAGGAATATTGAAGTCTTTGTATGGCCTATAAAGTATCCTATGTATCCCCTCCTATTCCTAAAGCAAAAACTGAATCATTAGGTTCATAAAAGACTACACAAGTTATGCCAAAATTATAGAAAGAGAAGGCAAGCATTATAACAATATGAATGATAATTTACAAAATAAAGTCAATGCAGAGACGCTTTGTTACCAAGTCATAATCTGCTTCAACAATTCATGTGAACCTTGTGTTCCTACTTTTCTTAAATAATTAAAGGGATTGTTGTTTAGTGTAAACTTTGCTTACTCCTGGATATAACGGCAATTATTTGATTTGATGGGTTCTAGAATAATTAATTTATGAAAATAATTTGACATATTATAATTGAATGGTCGAGAGTATTAAGAAATTCCCTTTTTCCACTTTATAAAAGTACATGCAGGTCGGTTAGTGCATAAGTACGTGGAAGACTTACTGTGATGTTGCTTATCAATTTTAGTTGAGATAACTCCTAAGCTAATTCCAGTTGAAGAAAGAAAAATTGAAACCTTAACCAAATAGAAGAACATAAGCATGAATTTTAATAAATAGATGACTTGCAAAGTGCTGAATCTGCAGTTCTTTGAAATTATACCTATATGGTATGAAATCTGATAGATATCTGCAGTTGTTTGAAAGATGTTATACCCATATGGTATGAAATCTGATAGATGCCAGAATTTTTTTATTACATGCCCCATTGCGTAAGAGCATTTAATAACGTAGCTTCAGATTACAAAAGTCCAAGATATTTTATCTGTGGCTGATCAAAAAACAAAAGTCCGAGATAAATATCTGAAAAAAATGCTTTTTCTGTGTTTTAGTTGTTTTGGAAATCTTCGTCATTTCATATTTACTAACATCACACAAATACCATTCAATCAATGTAAAGATATTAGAGGCACTAAAAGCTTAAAAAGAGAAGGTTATTAAAATACTTCAATACTTCAACACCCTGCAATAGCTAGTAAATTTCAATACTCAACAACTTACAAAACTCTATTACTCTAAGGAAATATTAAACTAAGAGCATGTTTGATTAAATTCTTTTACAAATATAGCCGAATAAAGAAATAAAATTTATAAATTAAAATTATTTTTGCCCGCATAATAAATTGATTTTAACTTAGGGAGATGCTTATTTATTTTTTGCTTCTTCTCATAAATTCTTATAAAAAAAATTGTTCAAACTAGTGTTACAAATCCATTAACTAAAAGATTTTAGGAAGTATAGAGATTTAATGTTTAATTCGAATTTGAGAAGTCCACACCTTTACCTCTAATTCCTTATTACAGTTTAAGCCAATATTTTCAAAACAGAATTGTTCATTTAATTGGTGAAGGTGATGGTTTAAGGTCCAATAATCTAACTATGGTTAAACCTTGATCTCACAACTATAGTTTAAACATATATATGGTCATATTCGTGAAAAAAATGTGAAAATAAATTAAATAGATTAAAAAATAAAATGTGGCTAAAATAAAAAAATAATTATAGAGGCTAATATATAATTTTTTGGAAGCAAAAGCTATGATACTATAATATTAAATTTTAGTTGTCAAATAAAAATTCTTAAATAATGCATTAAATATTACATTAAATATAACATATTATATTTCTTAAAAAAATTAAGACAAGCCAGTATTTGGAAACGAAAAATCTATTTCACCTAATTTCTAAACTAGTGCACGAAAACTGATTAAACAATTTGTCGAAATAAAATTTGTGGCCAATGTTACTCCTAAATTGGTTGACGACCATGTCTTGCTATGGATCACAACTTTTCAACATATGATGGCTTTGCATGCCTTGGTGGTTGGAGTAGTCTTTGTCCTAATGAAAGAGATTATGACAAGGACTATATATTATCATTTTTGTTATTATGAACTAATTACACACAAAAGAACGACGTAGAAGCAAAACAAAAGAAAAATTATCCATATAGAATATCAAGAAATTGAGGCCACTGAGTTGACACGTGTGCAATGCATTGTTATTTGTATAGTTTTTAAGGAAAGTTTGATAAGAACGAGGGCTTGGGGCCACGTGGTGAGACAAAAGTGTACAGTATTTATACATGAAAAACGTAGACTACTCACCAACAACCATATCAATCTGTAATTTCTCTGTTGGGCTAAGGGGGAGAGAGAACACTGTGTGACGGTCACCTAATTAATTACTGGTTGATTCTCAAGTTCTGGTTTAGATAAGAAAGAAGAAGCATAATACTATAAAACAACCCTAAAAGCAAAGCTTCACGAGTAATTTCATGTGTTAGCTAAGAAACTACTTTGTTGTGTTGTGTTACCAAAGGACTGCAGCTAATTAATGAAAGCACCATATCTCTGTCTCCCTCTCTAGTTCTCTCTCTGGTTGGTGATCATTATTACCAGCACTTCACCTTCCTATACTTTTTTTTTTTTTTTTTTTTTTTTTTTTTTTTGAGTTCTATGATATATTCAACACTTCATATATAACATTTTACTATGTTGTGTATTATATATTTTTCATTTTTATTCCTTTTTATGTTACAAAAAGAACTGCATGTTATGTATATGTATATGGTCTAGAATACTCTTCTTCTGTTTTTTTCCTTCTGAATGCAAAACTGGTATAGGAATGTGAACGCATTTTGCCCAAGACAACAAAGATGTCTTTTTCCTTAATCTTATTTGTTTATTTATTTACGAAAATAATACATAATTAATAATGATAAGTCACTTAATATTATTGGATAGATGATGTGACAAAAAGGTTAAGTTGTTAAATGAAGGTGAAGAAACATGAATGTTACGTCGTATGACCTTGTGTTTTACATGTGAACGATTTTATTAAATTTTAATTAAACATATCCCTCAAGCTCTGGTCTTTTCTAGTTTGTGGAAAATCTACATGAAACACATACCTGATTTCAAGTTATGATTACATTCCCAAGTCTTAAAAAAAAATTTATATATATAGAAGGACTTGGAATATTCCAACCTATCTATAAAATCAAAATTATATACAAGCATCGATGTAGGGCTGCACAAACCTAATATCATCTTATATAAACCATTTTTTAAGAAACATAAATTGTTGAATAATTATATATTACATGCTATGTGCCTAAAATTCAAAGAAACGTGACTCAAGATTAACTTTAAAGAACTATACCAGATTTAGTGGTAATAGTGTGATACCCTAGAGTTTGGGTAGTCATAAAAAGCTTGATGAAAAAGTCGTAATATATAACAAGATTCTCATAGCTTAATTTGAAAGAAGTTTCATCAATTTGCAAGAGAGGATACGTGGATGTAATTAAAGAACCAAAACGAGTGGGATTTAATAGGGCAGTGAAAGCTTCATGCGATAGAAATTGTAGTTAGGCGACTAAAACTTATACTTTGAAATAGAAAAAGCAACATAATACATGGACCATTATCTGATTGTTATATTGTGTCTGTCACTTCCACTTTATGAAATCGTACGTGGCAGACAATTTTCAAAAGTCTGAAAAAGAGAGTTTACGTGGCAGAAAAATTGCATCACGCGCTAGGTTGAATGAACTAGTGGCTTAGGTTGGCCGCTTCAACTAAATCAAATTTAGAAAAAGGTACCACTTTTAATAATATACACAGAGGTTTCTTTCCCTAATTTAATTTGACTAATTTGTAACGCACTAACGCTAAATATGCATTATGAGGTTTTTTAATAATTGGTGCAAGGTGTTAAACAAATTATTGAAATTATGAGATATTAGGAATTTTATGCGTATAAATAAGCATCACATTATTTTATTGTGAAAAAAACTATCCATGATACGATTTTAGATTTGTTAAAATTGTGTTAACTTGATATAATTTCAATGTGGAAGAAGTTAATTCTTTTAAATGAAATTAAGTCTGGCTATGACAACTTTTTTGATAAAATTACACTTAAAAGACCGCATTTCCACGTAAACATCATGCATTCCCCCACAAATTACATGTCCACGCACATTTCAAATGGAAACCCTAATGTGGGTTCCTCATGCGCTTTTATACCCACATATATGTATAACTGCATGGCCTACCAATGCCAAGTTCGAGGCTATATATAGCACCTTTCCCTTGCACTTTTCACTCACAAACATTTCTAAGAAAATCCTCTCTTTCCTAGAAAGCATTAAAAAGCCATTTTGATCATTTGCATTTTCCATATGGAAAAATTCTTCTGCAACTGTTTCATTGGATACTGTCTTCTTTACTCTCTCTTGCTTGTGCATGGCAAACAATTGTCATGCAACGAAACACCCTACCCCCGTGTCTGCAAACATTACGTTGAAACTACCAACACACTATCCAACCTAGATGCTTCATCCTCTTCCTTCCATGACATGACCCTTAAGGTCACCATGGAGCAAGCCATGGAGGTTTATAAACATGTCTCAAACATGGACTTGAATAATTTCAAAGACAAGCGATCCAAGTCCGCTTGGGAAGATTGTTTGGAGCTCTATGAGGACACACTTTATCAGCTCAAACGCTCAGTGAACTCCAACAATCTAAATGACAGGTTGACTTGGCAAAGTGCATCCATTGCCAATCATCAAACATGCCAAAATGGTTTCACTGAGTTCAACCTTCCCTCTCACCTCAACTACTTTCCCTCCATGTTAAGCAACTTCTCCAAACTGCTTAGCAATTCCTTGTCCCTTAGCAAGGCCATGACTTTGACATCATTGTCATCGACTAAACAAAATGGTGGGCGAAGGTTGCTTTCAGATGGCTTCCCCTCTTGGATGTCACATTCAGACAGAAGGCTTCTTCAGGAACCAGCATCAAAAGCTGATGTTGTGGTGGCACAGGATGGGAGTGGAAACTATAAGACCATCTCAGAGGGTGTGGCTGCAGCTGCTAAGCTCAGTGGGAAAGGGCGTGTTGTGGTGCACGTCAAAGCTGGTGTTTACAAAGAGAGTATCGATATCAAGAGGACTGTGAAGAACTTGATGATCATCGGAGATGGGATGGGTGCTACTATTGTTACTGGTAGTAATAACGCTCAAGATGGTTCCACAACTTTTCGTTCTGCTACTTTTGGTAAGTTCATTGTCGACTCATGTATTCATATAAGCCATGCATTCATACATGTTTATATATATATTATAAACCATGCATGTGTCTGGAACTAGATATAAACAAACCTAAATGAACATTTTCCATCTTTCTCATCAACCAAGCTCAAAAATTAAACGATGGCATGTCAATGATTTATAATACTACAAAGAGTCTACTCATGATCATTGTGTAGTTTTTCTCTATTTTGATAAATATAATAGCTGATAAAAAATGTAAAAAAAATAATAGTTTAAATTTCTTTTCACTCTTCTGAAAATTAAACCCTATATCACCGGGCCCCGTAGAGACAGGGACATGAGTAGTACTCATTTCTGTACAACTTAGTGTTACGGACGATCATAATCAAAACTTCTAGTCATTTTCCTACGAAGAAATTTAAAATAAAAGCAATCTAAACTTTTCATTGCAAACAGTGAAAGTAACCTACACGCTGGAATCAACCTTAATAAACTCTAATATTATTATTATTATTTCAAAAGTGACAAAAACAAAAATATTTTCACTTTACACTTGGTGAAAATATCTCACCATGATAACGACAAACAAAAATAAAAAGCTTATTTTATTTTATTTTGCATCTATAACTTTTCTACGTACTCACTAGTTAAAAGTTAAAACCGTTGATTATTATTGCAGCGGTTTCTGGAGATAGCTTCATTGCTCGGGACATTACCTTCGAGAACACGGCGGGACCGCAAAAGCACCAAGCGGTGGCTCTCCGTTCCGGCGCCGACCACTCGGTGTTCTACCGGTGCAGCTTTAAGGGGTACCAAGACACCTTATACGTGTACGCCAACCGGCAATTCTACCGTGACTGTGACATATACGGAACCATAGACTTCATTTTCGGGGACGCCGTGTCGGTGTTTCAAAACTGCAACATTTACGTGAGGAAACCGATGAGCAACCAGCAGAACACGGTGACGGCACAAGCAAGAAGCGACCCTAACGAGAACACAGGCATCATCATCCATAACTGTCGTATCACTGCAGCTGGGGACCTGAAAGCGGTGCAGGGCTCTTACAGAACCTATCTAGGTCGCCCCTGGCAAAAGTACTCAAGGACTGTGGTCATGAAGAGTGCCCTTGATGGCTTGATCAACCCTGCAGGTTCACCATTTTTTTCATACTTTATAACTGCATCAATATTCAAGTAAAAATGAAATAAATGGTTACTCCAATCATTTAAGATAACGTTATTTAACTTTATTTTTACTTTAATATAAGATAGAAAGATCTAAACAATAGGGAGAGACATGAGATAAGGCCACTCGTTGGGTAAGGCCCACATACCGTGTCCTTTATTATTATTATTTTGCTTATCTTAGATAGTGAAGTCAGAAACTTTCATCTTCTACGATGATAGACCGTACGGAGAGAGAGAAAGTTATAGGGTTAAAGTGGGACTACTTATCTTTCTTCATCATGAAAGACAATTGCTAGAAGGAAAAATACTAGTGGACACTATTAAGTAAAATTATATTTTAACACTACGATTTGATAATTAGTTGATAATCAGTAAGAGATAGTTTTTTAATAGTAAAATATTTTAAGTGAAAAGAAAGTATTGTAATTGTTTTTTGAATTAAAAAATTGTAGTTATAAAATGATTTTAGGTGTACACAGCAAAGTGAGAGAAGATGCAAAAATAATATGTAAAATTATTCATACATTATTACTCTTCGCAGCAAGATGGGGATGTAAAAAGGATAATATCTCGCTAGAGGAGCCTACGTGCCCTATAGTGGTGTATGGGGATAGAAGAAAAGGAAAGAGTAGACATAAATAAGTGATGTGATTAAAAAGAAAAGAGATAGAAATAATTAAAATAGAAGAGAAACTAAATATGACTTTTATCCGATTTAAGGGTTATAATTATTATTGTTTTGACAACTTACACATTTTGGACCTGTTAATGTCTTAAAAATAATTTTTAATATTTAAATAAAGATATATTTTTTCTAAAAATAAAAATAATAAAAAAATTGTATAACTTTTGTGATTAAAAAAAAAAATTCTAACTACTGATTTTAATAGCTTTCTACTATATTTTTACCTAAAAATAGAAAAAAAATAACATGAGTGAAAGTGGAGTATTTGCGTACTTCCGGTTGAAGAAGTGAAAGTGGTTGTTTCTACAGGTTGGTCTCAGTGGAGTGGAAACTTTGCTCTGAGCACTCTGTATTACGGTGAACATGCGAACACAGGAGCAGGTGCTGGCACCGGAGGGAGGGTGAAATGGGGAGGCTTTCGTGTGCTCTCCAGTTCTGAGGCTGTGAAGTTCACCGTCGGAGAATTCTTAGCCGGGGGATCGTGGATTCCGGGGAGTGGCGTGCCCTTCGATGCAGGTTTATGAAAAAAGAAAACTGAAACCGATGTGTTGCGTAGTGTTGTGCTGTGTGGTGTGGTCAGTGATGGGTGAAGTGTGGAGGACTTGGCTGGTGTTGTTTCCAAATTGGAACATAACAACTTCCTTAAAGAAAGGGAAACTAAATTGTCATGTAGCTTCTCTCTTGGTTTTTCCTTGTACAAAGGGTACATAAAATGCTGTACTTCAATTTGTGGGTTTCGTCTTCCCTTGCCTTTAGCACAGTTTGTTGATCCTTTTTGTCGACAGAAAACTTCAAAAGTCTGTTGATCCTTTTGTCGACAGAACTTGGAATGGAAGGAAGCATCGATCCATCCATGATGATACTTGATAGGTAGATAGATAGATACGAATATTCAACATTCTGTACTTTTTTTTATATATTTTCAATCTTCTGTACTTTTATTTTTTTTTTCTGACGTGAAGATTATCTGTATATATATGAATAATTGTTGTAAAATGGCACCCATCTGTGTTCGTTGCATAAATGTATAAAAGTCTTTCATTCAAGTTTTTCCATCTTATACTGTACCTTCATATATATTGCACATTATTTTTATTCAGGTCCACTATTTTTATTTCTCCCGATTATATCATTATATTTTTGGTTGTACAAAAACAGTTTATACAGGAAACATAAAAGGTTTTTTTTCTGTCCCAGAATATCTTTTTCTCTCTTGACTAAACACCGTTTCAGTCATTAAATGGATTAAAAAGTCATTCTAATGTATACTTTACAAAACAAAAGTCATTATTTGTGAGAAATAACACCATTGTTAATTACAATCCCTGCAATAGGACCCACATACCAGTGGCGACAAAGTTGGGGCTTGAAATTGAAAATTAAAAAAAAAAAAAAAAAAAAACTGCCATATATATATATACAGACATGGATAAAAAGATAAAAAAACTGCCATTAATCCTTCTTATTTGTGCTAATCTTAAATGCTCCAAACGTATATGATAACCACTTCAATAGAGAAAAAGTAGACTATAAAAGGAAATACAGCTATACATTGAGGTTTGGTGGAAGATTTTTGAGGCTGAAGTACGTTGATAAACTGTTAATGTTTTATTATCCTGAGCGTTGTGTATTCAGATAATTAATACGTTCATTGTTCAATAGCCTTGTCTTCTCTTATTTTCTGTTAAGCTATTTAATCATCTGAAACTAAAAGAAAGGGTGTGTGTATGTGTGATAAAAGGCATACTGCATGAAATTAAACAATTACTATACTATTATAAGCACATGGCATGGAATCAAATGATACGTAAATGTAGAATAACATGTCGTTTTCTAATTAAGATGATAATTGATTAAGGAAACTAAGTCACATGGAAAGTTAAACACAATTAGGTTGTGGTCCTTTGTTGATGTTAACATCCTAATTATGGTGTGATAGCTATCAAATAGAATTACAGAAGAACCAATTGGTTTTGCTCTGAAAATACAAGTCATGCTAAGTCTAGTCAATTTTTTTTCCTGTTCAGCCGCCAGCAACAAGTTGTGATTAGCATATTCTTTTGTGAAAAATTATTGTGATAATCGTGGAAAAGCAAAAGAAAATGAAGTGTGATAAGATGTTTAAGACTTTGAAGGCTTGTGTATAACTGGTCCACCCATCATTTCTAATAGCTGTCTTTTGGTAGCTTTATCATTAACAAACTACTAGGATAAAAAAAATTCCATTTGATATGATGTTGAACAAAACCAGGGAGAATGATTGGAGGAAAAACAAAAACAGATTAAAATACCTAACTTAAAAATAAAACTATAAGTAAATATCGATTTTCTTTTATTAATTTGTATACTGTCTTTTTCATATATATATATATATATATATATATATATAAGTAAATTAAACAATGACAAATTAAAATATTTGATCTGATTTTTAAAACAAAACTGAAGTGTATAAATTAGTTTGAACTATTTTATATATTACTTACATAAATATTTATGAAAAAAATAGTTACTACTAAGTTCAAATAATTAGTGTTTGTTCGTGCAACGTGTTGATTATTTTCAGATTTTGTTGAGTCCTGATTGAAAAAAAGGGAAGACATCTGTGAACTTTTACTGTTCTAACTCGACTTACGAATAACAAAATTAGGATGACTCTTATCTGAAATTGACACAAACAACTCCAAAAGAGGTCAATTTTTCTGACATCGATAAATAATTTCTAAAATGATAAAGACGCCATTCATGTGTAAACGGTGAATTATGAGCCCAAAGGGGCAACATCACAAAAAATCCCCAGCAATGAATTGTGATTAATCAAGATTAAAAAAATTTCAGTGTGTGACAAATTATAACTAACAGTGTCTTAAATAATATTAATCCGAGTCTCATCATTTATTTATTATTTATTATAAAGAAATGATTATGTCGTTGAAGTGTAGTGGGCTCAAAGCTTACAAATGGCCCAAGCCCATACATTAAATAAAAGCTGTACTTCTATAAAAACATATGGATTTTTTTTAAGAATGAGATTTTGATATGTAAAATATGGAACCTGTCATAAAATCAATTTACATGATTGCAACATGAAAGGTAACCATGGATAATGACCTTGTCCATAGATACATGATAGATAATTTATAAAAAACATGTTTTGCCATAAACCTTAATATCCTGTTTGATAGAAAACTCTTGAAGAAAGCAGTGACTTTGTATTATATGTGTATAAATAGTACATCATTATTTGTTGCTTGAATCCGAAAATAGGAATACTGTTACAAAAGTATATGTAAAAATATTGAGACAAAAAAATTTGAGTAAAACTAGGATTTTAACGAGTTAATTGCATAGAGTAAATGCTTGTTTGAAATGGTTTACATATTTTATTAGCTATAAAAGTAATGTATGAAATATACACCCAAAAAGTAAAATAGTGAGGATATTGAAAGTGTTTAATTGAGAGAGTTAAGAGATTAAAAGTTTGTCACAATATAGCCCTTATTATAATTAGAAAATATTAAATAAATTCTTAAAATTGAAATTACTGTTATTAATTACCAAGTACTTATTATTATTTTTATAATCTTTAAGTTTTATAATTTATTGTCATTAGTCCAACACTAACACTAAGGGCCTATATTATTAACAGATTTAAGTTTCATAAACTTATTTAATATTTTTTAATTTGAACCTCACAAATTGATATACCGGAAATCTCTTCTTCCAATAATAGTGTGAAACAAAGTTGGGTAGTAGGGCCAAATTGTCTCTACCAACCGATCAGAGGTTTGAAAAATAACATGTCATTAGTGTTATTGTCAACTTACAAATTACAATCTTTCCAATAATCTTAACACCATCCATTGACAGCAAGAACCTCCATTCATTGTCTCAAACCATACTTTATTTTGCCAATATTTTATTATAAGCGAGCAAGAATCTCAACCAAAGGGTAAAAGACACGTTTTTTTCAGAGAAAATTCTTGATTGCAATAGCAAAGAAAATGTTATTGCTGGCAAAAAAGAAAAATAAAACAAACGAGGTAGATGTGTTGTTCTGCTATTACTGATACAAACATATTTAGGAGTGAATAGGAGTAGGAGAAAGGTATCAATCTTCAAAACCTGTGGCGGGAATAAAGGAACCTTGTCACTATAATTACAAATATATATATGTATCGTGATGTGTATACACTATATTATAACTTTTTTTGCCTTTTACTTATAGTTTTTGTTTTCCCTATATTTTGATATTTATCTTGAGTAGTCGGCAGGAGTTAAATTAAGCGTTATTTTTAAAATTATTTAGAGAACAATAAGAAAAATTGTGTGGTCATATCACTAATATTCGATTGTGCTTTATCTTACTCCTCAAATAATTTTAGAGAAATATGTGTATGTAAAACATTTTAGTTCAACCATATATTATTTTAAAATTATTTTTATTGATAAATATAATTCTTTTATAGTAATAATTAATAGAATTTGAACTCATAGTGTTAAATCATTAACCTTATAGGGTTTAGGGTTATTACTTATGTCGGTAGTTGTTATTACTTATAAGTACATGTTTTGGGAATCGTTTTTAAATATAATATTTTTATTTTTAAGACTTTTTAAGTAACCAATAGCAAATTATTTCTTTCAAATAAAACCAACCAGATAAAGCACATTAATGAAAGATAAAGTAGGTTATTGTGTGATTGTTTGAATTAATTTATCTTTTTAAGTAATTTTTATAATATTTTGAAAAATAAAATAACAGCAAAATGTATAAGACTAGTTACATTAATGTATAAGATTAGTTACATAAATCACATGACGTCATTAACATTGACTTAAGTTAAAGATTGAAATCTTAAGAAATATTATTCGACCATTTTTAATAATCCTCTCCTATCTATTTTGCTCGTCCTTTCTGCTGCAATATTATTATTTTATAGTAAAATAAAAGCAATGCTATGCAACAAAATTTGTCTTTAGAGACAAAACAAAACTAATCACCCCAAGAAAAGAAACCAGGTTTCCATAAACAGGTCGCTATTTTGTGATGTCGGATAAATAATTTAAAATATGTTTCTTAAACTAGATAGAGATATATTTGAAATACATGTAAAACAAGAACACATCTAACATGTTAAAATAAAAATAAAAAAAAGGTCAAATGTAGGTGCATGCATGTATATATTAATATATACTAATTACAGTTTCAAAAGATAGTCACGAAATATGTATTATTAATTACAATTACATGAAATGTAAAACATTTAATTTCTCATTGGAGTTTACTAGGTGGCTATATATTTGTAACATCAAACTTGTGAAGAGCCAGCTCTTTGTTTATACATCCAACATCAATCATGGGTGAATTATAACTGGTGAAAAGATACAAGTTCATATAAAATAAAAATGTTTAAGGTTAAGAAAACCATGTTGGGAAGCATAGAAACATCAGTAATGAATGTTGTTTGTCTTACATGATTACTTGATATAATTGTGTTAAGAAAAATAAATGTTATAATACTGTTTGATTGGAAGAATGTATAGTTATAAATAATTTCTTCTCACACAATTTTCAGCTAGAAAATTGAAATCCTGATAGAGAGCTACAGAAAAGTACAACATTAAGAAGAAAGGTGTAAAGGGAAAAAAAAAGTAAAAGGAATTTACTAAACAATCAACTAACCATCTGCTATATACTAATTAAGTCTCAGTCACACATTTTGCTACAATTCATTATGATAGAAAGAAATGTAATGATCAATTTCAGAAAAATCATTCTATCACAAATGAGCTGTTTAAACCGATAGGATTGTATATTTGCTGGATTCTAATTAAATATCCAATACAATCAATCAACTTCACTGTCTAAAAAAAAGTTCATTTCCATATGAATAAAGCTAAGCAAACTTTGAAATTTTCTACTAAAAGTTTTTAACTTTATTTTTAAGAGAGACTTTGAAAGAAGAGTACAATAAGACAGTGACTTGCAGAATTTATTCATCTAACAATTCAAAGTAAACCGGATCTGTCCCTTAACTGGCGAGTAAATGATGATAAGCTAAATATTGAAATAAAAAAATGACTTGAAAAAGAACCATTGGCGAGACTGGGAGTGGAGAAAAATTCATGGAACGAGAGTGTTGCCTAGAGACCAACTAAGAGGATAAAAGTGAATAAAAAGTGGATGGAAGGTAAAGAAAAATAATAGTTATTTTTATATTATATGATAACAAACTAGATGATTTTTTTATATGATTATGAAGGAAATATAAATAAATATATATATATATATATATATATATATATATATATATATATATATATATATATATATATAGTTAGATAAAATGGTACCCGTCTTAATATATTAATTACATAATGTAGGAAGTCTTGTATATGTTTTTGTTTTTTAACGTGTGAAAGTTATAATTTGCATTATTCACATAATTAATAATTGATAACATTATTTTATTTATTTATTTATATATCACATTTATATCATTCATTTTATTTTTATTTTTTCTTATTTAGGTTTTACAAAAGTTATATAAATTTATCAAAACTTTAATGATATAAAATTTATATTTTGTGAAACATACAAAAGTGATTTGTTTGCCCTCTTAAAATAATTTGTCTCTTAGTTCATACTTTTCGCTTAATTGATTAAGTGAATTAAAAGATCATTCTAAATACTTTTCAAAATAAAATATTTATTTATATAAAATATGTCATCTACAGCGGGTGAAAGTTGTTGTGAAAGTTATTTATACAAGACTTTCTGCATTATTAAATAATGTAGGAAGTCTTGTATAAATTTCTTTTTAAGATATGAAATTTACTTATAATTTACATTATTCACATAATTAATAATTAATAATATTATTTTATTTATTTATATATCACATTTATATCATTCAACTTATTTTTATTTTTTCTTGTTTAGGTTTTACAAAAGTTATATAAATTTATCAAAACTTCAACGATATAAAATTTATATTTTGTGAAACATATAAAAGTGATTTGTTTGTCCTCTTAGAATAATTTATCTCTCAGCTCATACTTTTCGCTTAATTGATTAAGTGGATTAAAAGGTCATTCTAAACACTTTTCAAAATTAAATATTTATTTATACAAAACATGTCATCCACAACATAATTGTATTCAACCAAACCCTTTCACTCCAGTTAGTAAAAAGAATCATAATGTTTATACATAAAACTATGTCCAAATTTATTCAATTAAAAAATTAGTTTAAGATTTAGAATTTAAAAAAAAAAAAATAAATTATATATAATTTTATATATATATATATATATATATATATATATATATATATATATATATAATGTATATATATTAGTTATAAGAAAAATTGGTGGATTAAAATATAAATAAAATGTAATTAATTTAATGTAACCATGATTTATAATAAATATGAAAAGCTGATTTATAGTATTGAAGTACATATATAAAAGAAACACATATCTAATTTGTAAATTTAGATGTGCATGTTAGCATGGTAGGGCCAATTTGTCTCTACCAACCGATGAGAGGTTTGACTAAAACAACTTATGTCATTAGTTCTTACATCAACTTAATAAAACAAATTACATAAATTAACTGCAAGACTTCAATTTAAAAGATTAATATGGTAGAGGTGAGACCCTCAAAACTTAAGTAATATTAAGTAATCTATCTATTTAACTTTAGATTTGTAAGAATGTCCTTCCTTTCAAAATGTACCATTCCTATATTTATTATTTGTTATACGTGTATTGTAATGTATTTACACAATAAGTAAAAGATTAAGGTGCTTGTTGTTACGAATACGGATAAAATCCCTTTTTATTCTGCCTACTTGAGTTCTCAAGCTTTTCATCTTTACATATATTTTCTCATAAATTGAAAAACATATATTTACATTTTATGTTTTCTCTTAGAAATTGGGGTAGTCGGTAGGAGTTAAATTAAACGTTAGCTTTCAAAATATTAAAAGATAACAACAATCAAAATTGTGTGGTCATATCAATATTATGGGATTGAACCTGCATCTTATCAATGTCCATCAAATAATTTAAATAGCTAACCTTAATTATTATTTTCCATATATTAATGGGTATCATATATTTAACCAGTTCACCATTTTGTCTGTAAATAATGATACAAATAAGTAACCCTAATTTCTTTTTATAAAAAGTTTTGTCATTGCATATTTTGTAATAAGTATATGTTTGAAAAGCTTTTGGAAGTTAATAGCTACAGACTAAATGCAAAACATTAAGCCAATACAGTGTAATTAAATACTCTGTTAAGGAGTATGTTTGAAAGTAGTTCATTTCTCAAAGAACACATTTATAATTTTCAAGAAGTTAAACAATTAATTTCCTTAAAATAAATTAAATAGATATGTGTATTAATTTTATGTTCGTAATGAGGTTAACATCTCAAATAAAGAACACAACGCATTCTATATTGATGATAAAAGCAGTTCTAACAATTTGTTAATGAGATATTGAATTCGTTTAGAAAAAAATTATTCGTAATCAATTATAAAATTGAAAAACAAAAATGAAAATAAATTTTTTTATCTAATTTTATTTTCTCACATACGTTTCTATCTTCAAAATATTTACGTATAAATGTATCTAAAACAGTATGGAAAAATTGGAATTTAATTATATTCTAACCAACATAATTATAGGTCTGTGTGTTTGTTCATACAAATTTATTTTTAAACTATGTTTTTATAACTTTGAGAATTATAAACACAATAAAAACCGTCTCAAGAGATTATTTTTTACAGTTAAAATTCAAGACTTGATGAAAAACTACGAGAAAGGTGAAAAAACACAGTTGTTTTCACAAAGTAAATATGGTTTCTGACCAAGATAATTTGAAAAATGCAGAACAGAGGATGAGAAAGCAATGAATATAATAATCAACCACTGAAGTTCTCTAAGCCTGTTCATGCGGGGACACTCTAGATACATAGGAACCTCACTCTCACTCCCAGACCCGTTTTCAATTATTCAGTTATGGTACAATGAAACGAGTGCTCACTCAATTGTTTCTATCTTGGCCCAATGAGAGCTAATTGTACTGAATCAATTTCAGGAAAATCAATAAATCAAAGTTAATTTCAGAATAAATTCTGCTTTAGTCTCCTAAATTTTAAAAGGAAATACTTTAATATCTCAAATTGAAAAAAAAAATACAATTGTAGCTTTTTACATATACTATTTAAATACTAAAAAATGGTTAATATTTTAGTTGTTCAAATATAATACTTAAAAACTAAAAACATATTTTTTAAAATTTAAGAACTTAAATATCAAATTCAAATTCGAAGAACTAAAAGTAATTAGCTCATCAACCAATTTCACTGAAATAAAAAAAATATACAAGTTGGCCCCATTTCAGGAACCAATCAAGAGAGGCCATGTCCGTTTGTCTATTCAAAAGCCAATTCCTTTCTTGAATGGCTATAAAAATTTGAAAATTCCACGAATTGAAAAGAAAATGGAAAAGGTGGACGTAGAGTACGATGGGAGAAGACACTAAATTGCAGATTTAACAGTTCAAACTTCAGCATTAAGCAACTGTCCCTTAGTAGGCGAGGAATGCTAAGAAGTTAAATTCTATACTCAAGTTCGTCTTTCTTGGCCCAGTGAACAATGTGAGGACCAACTCATGAATAACAACAAATAGCTCAGAGTTTGGGAAAGACAAAGATTGACGGACACCGTTGATAATTTAAACCTTATCTCAAAATAATTTTGAGTATTACAGTGGTTTTGATGTATAGCATGATGTTTTATTATTTACTTTCATTTCTAATTCTAACGAGTTAATCTTTTTTAAAGATACTCAAATTTCAAATACCATTCATTTATTTAAAATAAACAGCGTACAACTTTTTGTTTTTGGTTATTTTAAAAACCATTTTTTATATAAAATTTTAAAATGTAAAGTTTAAAAGATGATTTCAATTTTTAAATTCAAAAATATATTAATTAACATTCTGGGAAATAAAATTTAAAAACAGACATGTTAGGGGAAATTATAGACGTGGTAACAACGAGATTTTTTGTGGCAAACATGGTGCTAGTATATCAAAGAACCATGTGGAAAAGACAAGTATCATTTACTTCTATCATTAATAGTAGGGACAGAAAATGCATGTTTTTATAAAACTATATTTAAATCAAACTTCAAAAAATATATTTGTGGGAGCAAACCAAATATATATAATGTGTGTAAAACCAGTAAACAATTAAAGTAAAAATCTCATACAAAACTATGAAACAACTTTCTAATTGTTTTCTTTTTACAATGTTAGTGTCCTTTTATAAAGATATAGAAAAATATATGTTATTTTCCCCATAAGGTTAATAGTTCAGTATTAAGATTTTGTCATTCCCATTATTGCCTAACATTTTGTTAGTAAGACGTCTGGTCTGATCAAGTTAAACCAGAGTAACAGTACAACTCCCAGTCCAAACTTCAATTTGGGCTCTCAGGTCCATTAGGTTAAGATTGATTTGGGTCCAGTCTACATGTTTTCCCAAGCCCATGAAATTCTGGACACCATTCTTTCATTCTACAGAATTTTTTTTGGAAACATTTGCACATGAAATTACTACACGTCACTCAACAAATCTCAACCTTTTCCACGTCCTCTGCAAATGACCGATGTTTAGAGCGTATTTATATTCTTTAGAAATTCCTATGGCAATTGTTTGTTCTGGCAGTGGCCATGCATCTTCCTCCAAAGTTCAGGAGAGAAGTCAAATCTCACAGCAGTAACCTAATAAAGGGAGTGCCCCCAAGAAGAACCATTATATTAAGACTAAATAATTAGCACTGGGCAGTTGCAACTTATTCAGCACATCAAAATTTAGATAGAGTAATTCAAATTCCACTCAAGTGCCCATAGCAAAGGCTGCAAACAACCAAAGGTACAGGTCGGCTATCCGTAACACTGGATAGAAACTGGACAAAGAAGAAATGACATTCTGAGAAGCTTCAGATCTAACCACCTTCTACTTGTATGCGTTCATGTAATGACTGTTGGTGCAGATCGACCAGTGAATTCCTCCATTTTTGAAAGTTTCAACGCAACTTCCACCTGTAATTGAGATATTTAAGTCATTCAAGATAGTTACTAGTATTAAAAGGATCTTCAAATTGAAATATTTTAGGCATCTTACAAGAGGAGCAAGTGCCTCATTTGAAAGTCTCCCAATCTTTGATGGATCTTTTTCATATTGCTCAATGTATAGTCGAATAGTTGCACCTTCTGATCCAGTTCCAGAGAGACGGAAAACCTAGGGTAGCACATTGAACGTACCAAAACAAGGTAGTTAGTGGGGCCCATAAAAAGTGGAGAGAAAATATATCCATAGGAAAAGAAAAATCCCACATCAACTTTAAGTTCCTAACAATGGGAAAATGATGAATTTGGAAGATGCATTTTCAATTACGAAATTCCTCCCATTTCCATCAAGTTACTCGCAACAAATATTTCTCAACCAGTAAACTTACCAATCGCGATCCATCCTCAAATAAATATCGGATTCCCTGATGTGATGAGATGGAACCATCCACAGGATCTTTGTACTCAAATTCATCAGCGTGGACGACCTTCGAAACATCTGACCTTACCCCCTTAATAATCCTAAAAAGAAAGGGAATAAATTTATTAGATTTATCATGATACGACATATTCAAACTCCTACCGAGTAATCTTATTCCTAGGTCAAATACCGATGGACTAAACAGAGGTAACTGTAACATATTCATCAGTCCAAGTCCAACTGCTCATTTTTAAATTATTCTAAATAATCAGGAAATTCTGTTCTGATGAGAAACAGATCAATAATTAGCAGCGGAGGTGAACTGAAGCGGATCTATAAATAGGTAACTGTAACATATTCATCTTTCCAAGTCCACCAACTACTTATTTTTGAATTATTCTAAATAATTAGGAAATTCTATTCTGATGAGAAACATATCTATAATCAGCAGCGGATGTGAACTGAAGCAGGAAGACATAAAAGGAAGTGGACCGATGCATGCTTTTCCATGACTTGGGCAATATCTTACATGATAAACGTTTGGATTGTATTACCTAGGTTTTTTTGAATATGGTAGAATTTTATGCTTTTGCTTTAGGTCAATGACTCCAGGAGAAGTCTGCTAGGATGTTGCCAGTTTTTGGTTCTTTGGGGGATGTGCTAGTTATTTGAGGTTTTTTGTTGATGGATTGTGTAGATACCGAGGTACAAGCAAGTATAGGACAGCTCTCACCGAAAGAATATCTTTATAAGAAGTATCAAAAAGATAGGGAAGCACTGTGAAATAACTACGGGGCTGCCATTATCCAGAAGTACAACGTACAGATCAGTTTCTAGATATCAATGACATTAAATAATTTCATGCAATGATCAAATTGATTGCCAAAAGCTTTTACTACATGATAAGGGAGAAACACTCTGTAAGGAAACTCTATTAAAATAATCTTGGTATACTAAATTACTAATATTAACATACTCGTTGACTTCTGAAAGCGAGGACTGCAGCTTGACCAAATAAGCCATCAGTTCCTTTGCTGCACCTGCATCCACGTTCTTTAAGGAAATAGGTTGAGGTCATTAACTGATTTTCAAATCGGATTATAACAAAATAGAACAAGAAGTGATAGTGTCCTACTTCGTAGTCATATCGAGTATAATAATGGCGGCCATAAGTAGCCCAATGCTGGCGAACTATGTCTTCAACAGTGACAAGCTTGTCTTCAAGTTTATCTTTATTTTTATATGCAAGTATAGATAGCCAGGCCAGAACTGCCCAGATTCCATCTTTCTCACGAATATGGTCAGAACCTATCCACCAACATACGGAATAATCAGAGGATAAAACTAGGTTCTAAAAAAGTTTAATCCTCTTAATGCATGGCAAAAGCGTACCAGTCCCAAAACTTTCTTCACCACAGACTGAACATAATCCAGCATCCATTAAATTACCAAAGAACTTCCAACCTGTAGGGACCTGGTTTTGCATAATAAACAAATTAAATAATTGGGTGGTGCCCAAAAGCCACTGCCGAGTATTTTCATAAGTAAAGGCATCGAGCAGTGTACCTCAAAAAATTTCAAATTCAGATTTTTGGCTACAACATCCAGGGCAGCAGAGGTTGGCATGCTCCTACAAAATATCTAGAGTTTAAAATTGGTAGGAAATAAGCTCTAGACTAACAGCAGATCAACAACTTCGTATTTAATTCAATTTAAATTCTTCCTGTTTCATATTCCAACTAGAAACAAATTCAATCACACTTTTTGCTGCAGTGATAACTAGATAGTTACAAGACAGAGAACAATAAGCATATGCAAGTATAAGCTTGCCATTACTACATGACATGGCACAAATGCACATTGGCATATGTGCTTCTGTATGTGCAAACACACACTACTGACGAAATTGACAGAGAAAAGCTTAAAACATATGAAACATGATGAAAACCTGGCAACACCCTTTAAACCAGCAGAGAAGTATGGTATAGCATCAACAGCATTTGCAGCAATAATGGCCACGGAATCTGAAGGAGTGACAAAAAACCTAACAAACGAGGGTTACACCAATATTAAACTAAAAGGTAATGAAAGATTTAAATTCATCACAAATTAAGGGCAACACTACCTTTTACCAAGTATCATGTTGCGATCTGCATCACCATCAGCAGCAGCACCAAACTCTGGGGGCTCATCTTGTGGTTCTGATTTGCCCAATCCCATACGAGCAACCAACTCCTTTGCATAAGTCAAATTGGGGTCTGGATGTCCTCCTCCAAAGTCTTCCTATATCCAGTAAGTCATCCACAAATCAAAGGCAAATCACCACCAGCATTCAGAATATTTAAAGCTATACTTCGAAATAATCAACAAGACAATAAGACCTTAGGTGTACAGTTCAGTAAAGAGCTTTCTTGTGCTCCAAGCTCATTCACAAAAATACTCTTTGCATATGCTCCAGCAACCCCATGAAGTGCATCATAACTTCAATAAAGTTAAAGAAAATTACTATAGTCTTTGGGATTAAAAAAACTAAGAAAAGTTCTATATCACAGTTTAAACATCATCCCCAAAATATACCAGAATGTAAATTTAGGAGACGACAGTAGTTTCCTGATAGATTCAAAGTCAAAAATTGACCTGCAAAATTTCAAGCATGGGGTAAGAAAGGATTGAATCAGTAGAAGCACATATGAATATAGAACATTTAATTATCTTATTAAAATAAAATAAACAAATGCTTGTTGTAAGAACAACTGCCTCATATGTCATACCAAACTGGATACTCAAAAAGGAAAAGGCAGGAAAATCTATTAAAATAAACGTTTACAGCTTGATGAATTTAAACATTTTCTTCTTTCAATGTTCTCCAGTTTTGCATCTCAATTGGCAGTTGTCATCATGATATGACATGACAAAAGAAATCCAACTGCAATAAAATTATTTGTATTGATGAAGTTGTAAAATCTTACTTCATCAATTTTATATAATCACTTGCTGAATCAAAAACCTCAACATCAAATGGTCCTTCAGGGCCTGTAAAGTTTGTAACACTTGTTGTGGAGATATCCACCTGGGTAAACAATCAGATAATGGGAAACACGGGTTAGATTGATAAAACAAATTACAGTCTTATTAAAAACAAGATGATACAAATAAAGAAAAGGGGAACATTTGTAGACAGGTCTTGAGCAGTACATCTGGAAGATCTGCAGCAATCAGGTACTCCTTAATTGTTGTAGTGAATTCATAGATCTTGTTAGTAATTCCCTCTGGTGCAGGTCCACCGTTTTCCATATTATATTTAATCCCAAAATCCTACAGCATGGGAAAAAAATGTCAGTTCAATCATTTGGAGTTAATTTTACAACCACTTAGATCTCAGTATAATACCAGCCAAGAAACTCCGATCCACTCCTACAGTTACCTTTGGAAATATTCACCTACTTAACTTAATTATGTCTTGTTGATATCTAAGAACAACTACAATTTCGAAACCACAAGATTATTTTGGGGAAGGGACTGGAATGTTTTCATGGTTATATAAACACAATATGTTAATGTTTGCAAAGATCAAGCTTGTCACCGACTCTTCCCTGCATTTTAAAAATAATATTGTGTAATTATATGTTTCCCCGCTATTTCTTGCTCTTTGGTTTTTGACAACTAGCTACCTTCTTATCTTCTGTAAAGAAAGAATAGTTATTATCACTTATCATTGGGTCATACAAGATAAAAAATAAAATGAATTGGGTACATTTTTTTCAAGTCATTTGTAAGTCCGTGAAATATAGATTATATTGATCTAAGGAATGTAAGTCAACCTCAAACAACTCAAGTGACCAAGCTACAGGCTAAATGTCAGTCAACTTAGTTCACATTTCAGAAATAGAACATGAGAGTGATCCACACATTAAATTACTATACTAGATATAATCATACTCATTAGTATAATTTAACTCATCCAGAAATAATTAAAGTAATAGACAGCAACTCTCACCTCATGAGGACCACCGGGATTGTGACTTGCTGTAAGTATAAAAGCACCTGTTGCCTTGGCTCCCTGTACGATAACAATTTTTTTAACCACTATTTTTACTTTAATTCAGCAGAAAAATTTGTTACCTGATGTTCTTCCACTATGAAAATCATGCATCATATTCGAAGAAACAAAACGCATTCTAAGCATAATGATGAGATAGACAAATAATGAGAACCAAACTGTAGAAAACATTACTCACATCAGCTCCAACCCTTTCACGTATGACAGCGGATACAGCAGGAGTTGAAAGCAATCCATTTTGACCAATCCAAACACGTCTTACACCGTTTGCTGCTGACATTTTAGTTATAATCTGCAGATTCATTAAGATCATTAGTGATGCGAAAAACAATGTTGACTCTATACAAACATGTTATTTAGCATGAAACAATATCCACTCTGTATCCTCCCATATAAGAAAGTCGTACGTGAAGAGATATTTAACCAATGGTGTACTGAGTTAAAGAAACAAAATAAGTCTTTTCCGGAGTATAAAACTTCGAAGCTGGAAAATGATATTTTGGTTTGTATCTCCTTGTTATCATAAGATCCGAACCTGTACACTTTCATTTGTTTAATTAAAAATCTAGTATATTTCAAGGCCGAAATCATAAATTATATCCAAAAGACCACAAGTGTCCAAATACCTGCCTAGGTTAGATGTAGAACGAATCAAATTAAACCGAAAGAAAAAAAAGCTCAATTTCAAAGTGACAGCATCGAAAAAAATTGTAAGGCATCAAAGCAAAGGAAATGAGAAGTTTTCCAAAGAAATGTTAGCATTTTGCCAGCACTTATAAAGTAACTGATAAACCAAGTACTTCAGACACCACAAAGACTACACTAAAAGCAACAAAAATGGACAGTGGAAAAGTACCTGAATCGCTTCCTTGGAAAAATAACGACCATCACCAGATACAACCAGTGTTGCACCTACAAAAACGGAAGAAACAGTTCTCACAATCTTACAGTGTAATCAAACAAGAAAAGGAAACAAGGGAAAGGAAAACAGTTTCTGAAAAGATATGATGAATCCCTGTCCTGTTTTTTTTTGTTAAGAAAAAGGCATATTCATTTCTGGCGCAGTAAAGCTGATACTAATATTTCACTACCGTGAGTTTGAAGCAAAGTAAGAAAATTGAAGGATTCCCACCTCTAACTTTTTCCTCAGTTAATGCATTGAACGTTGCCTGAACAAAGTTGTGAAGGTAATGAGGTTGCACAAATACTTTCACCTGAAAAGATCCATCCAGCAAGGAACCATTACTATTAACAGAAGGAATAACAAGCAAAGAAGAAGCAAGCACCGATGTGAAACAGATCTTACAACAGAAAAAACATTCAAACTATACTGCAATTCCGAACAACTAAACAATTAGACTGATCCTAAATCTTTTAAACGAATTAGTTCTGATCCAATCGCGATCCATGTCAAACACAATGCAAACATCACATGCAGCTCAATCAAAAAACGTGATCCGAAAGAGATCGGAATCGGAATATCTGATTTGAAGACAAGATCCGGCAGTGCAGTTGTGAGAAAAACAAGACAAGAAGGAATGTAGGGAGCGCGAAGAAAGCAAAGGAGGAAATGGCGATGGAGAATTGGGAAGAAGTAGAGAAGAAGAAATGCAACCTTTTTGCGGAGACCGGAGGTTCCAGGCTTCTGGCCATCGAAGGGAGTAGTGTCGACGCGAGAAACGTTGAAGAGCACCATGGATGGTTTCCTGAAGAAAGGAAAGGGAAATCCAGAAGGTTAAGAAAAGAGAGAGAGAGAGAGAGAGTGTTGGTGAGTGAAAGGTGCGATGTGTATTTATAGGTGGGAGGAAAAGCGAGGAGAGGAAGAAGGAAAGGACCTTAACAGCAGATGGATGCTTATGGAGATGACAATTGTGCGACGAGGAATTTTATGGCGCCTCTTCACTGCTTTGCCATTTTCTAACACCTTATTTTCCAACCATCGATAATTACTTTACACTTAGATAGGATTTAGAAGAACATGTTTCTCATCTTTATTTTATCAACTTAATAAATTCTTTTTTTAAATAAATTATAAAGTTTTGACCTAAGTTTTTTTGAAATAGATATTTATTTTTATTTTTAAATGTCGAATTGTATTTTTTTTATTCTTTTAAATATTTAAAATACTAGTATCTCTACTCATTTTTTATTTTATGAACTGATATGTTTTCTATTATATTTAACTATTAGGTGTTCAATTTAAAAAGAATTATTAGATAATCAAACTAAAAATCAATTTCAGATGTCAAACTTATTTAAATTATTATTTTAATATGATCTAATACATTTGAAAGTAATTTTATGTCTTACCTGAGTTAATTTTTTAAAAATGTAAAAAGTAAATTTTATTAATGAATTACCTAACACAGGTACATTAATAAAAATTATGTTAACTCTTTTCATAAGATAGAGTGAATCCCTTTTACATGGTATAATAATTATCTTAATTTTCACATCACATATTAAGTTAGAGGAATCTTCTATAACTTTACTCACACTTGGTAATTCTTTTATTTATTTTTATTTGATTCCTTGATTCCAATATCACCAGAGTAAAAATATTTTTAATACGAATCTTAAATTCAATTTATATTTTCAGGTTTCAAATTTGATTCAAATATCAATATTATAAATTTTTCGTCATCTTTCTTTTATAAAACAAATTACATTTACAATCATTACACTATAACAATAACTCATTCATATATATACATTTAACTTAATTTAAATTTTAATAAATTAAAATTTATCAATCATTATACTATAACAATGTTCAAACATTAGTCAAATAAAGTAAAAGATAAACCAATCTTGACATATATATATATAATTAAAAATATGATTTTCAAAATTTAAAAAATATCATCTCTTTCACCGAATTAAACACATATTATAATTCATTCAATCATCATTTTGTTCATTAAATCAAAGATATTAGCATAACTAGACTTATAGTCTGTTTATTGAACAAAATATTTATCCAACAATTACTACTGTAAGAATTAACTTGTCTAACAACTAAAATATTAAGAGTTTTTATTAAAAATATTAATCTAATAAATTTTACTTGCTCGGCTATTAAAAAAGCTCTTGAAATTTTAATTTAACAGATTTTGTCAAAATAACTTGATTCGATTAAGACAAAACTATTCTGAATTTTTATAATAATATTTTCTCGTTCCTGATTCAAATTCTACTTTTCAGGGAGGAAGTCCCGATTCAAATTCCACTGTTCTGGGAGGAAGTCCTGCATCCTGATTCAAATTCTACCGTCCTCGAAATGAGATTTTGTAAGCACTCCAACGCTTAAGCCAGTCTAGAGTTAGATTGTGCAGGGGATAAAAAATAGAGTGTAAAAGTCTTTTTTGTGTTCTGATCAAACCTGTATTTATAGACGTAATAGTTGGTCTAAAGAGTTGGGTCATTCTCATGTACTCAGTTACTTTGTTAGGATTTTATAATAGAATCGGTTGTTTATTATATTTACCTTTGCTATATTCTGCTTGAGGGTTTCGACGTCAGCCTTATATAGTACATAGACCCCAAGTCCTCGAGGGCGAGTAACAGTTGAAGAGGATTTAGTATTGAGTAGGTAATGATTAGATTTATCGCGCTTGCATGCGAAAACAGTGTTAAAAGATGGATTTATTCGCGCTTTTTCTTGATTTGTGTATGTCACATTTTACGATTTGTGTATGTCATTGTGATATCAGAATTCACTTCAATAATATACATTATTTTAACCTCCTTTGATAATACATTATTCACATTAATTAATTATAAAAGTTTTATGATGGTGTTTTTATAATTCTTAATTTTCTTTTATCATTTTGATTTTTCTCAATTTTTTATTTTTAAAAATAGTTTAAGGTAATTTTTCATTAAATTAGTTTTGACTTAATACATGTCGTGTCACGTGTCCCTCTTATTTATAAATAATAAATTATTATTTAAGATTTAAAGTTAATAGTCTCAGCCCGTCTACCTATTCTAACAATGTTATTATCATTTTAACATAAGATATTATATGACTCATTAAAGAAATGCAAAACCAAATCAAAATAGTTCGAATTATTGAGACGAAAGTAAAAAAGGAAAAATCATAATACCCGAAAAAACACTATTAAACTCTGAATGGACATCTTCACTGTAAAACCTAAAATATTTATGTCTTTCTTTTTGTGTATTGGGACCATGGAATTAATTGCAGGTACATAACATATTTATTATGAATTGCATTGCTTTGGTAATATTCCAACCTCAACATGGTTTATTCCATTTTTATCATGAGGTGGCAATCACATACGTGTCAATTGCTTTTCCCAGTTCAGATGCTCATTTTTATTTTTATAATTTTATTTTAATCATCAGAATGGAAATTAGGCAATGAAAGTAACACAGCAATGCGTTTGTTCTAGCCAATGATTTGTTGCTCTTTCTTTTAAATAAAAATTCAACGCAGCAAAGTGAAAAAAAAAAATAATAAGAAAACTCATCAAGAACAGTGACAAAGAAGCAACAGAACACAATAAGCTGTTTCATCAAATTTAAAGAAGAAACCTAACTTAGGAAGTAGCTTTACGCAACTTGTGAGCTTCCATTAGTTATGCAATCCCCGTTTATAGTTGGGAACCTGTCATTTCCTCACATGAACGTACCAGAATGGGTGCCTTATCCTTCTCACATCACTATCGTTACACATCGAATCCGAAATTGGCTTAGATTAACAAAATCTTATATAATTTAAACATATATAAAAACTACTAGTGTATTTTTTTATAATTATAAAAAAATACATTTTTAAAATAAGAAACAAGTAACGTAATATAGTTTTAATAAAATGTTATGTTCTTTTAAGAAAATAATAAAAATCGTATTTAACCGAATTGTCTAACATTTTATCCATGAATAATTAACAATTATATCGAGATAAATTCATGTTTTTTTTCTTCATTATATATATATATATATATTATTTTTATGGGACAAATTTAAATATATTATTAACACCTGATTTTACTTTTCGCTCCAGCTAAAAGTTTGATTAGATCATTTATTTAAATCTAAATCTAATTCGATTAGACATTTAATATAATATAACAATTTTAATATAGTTAAACCATAAAATAAAAGTATATTAATATTTCAAAGTAAACAATTAGTGTCACTTTAACTTAGCCTTCCAACTCCAAATATGAGGTGTCCTAATTTTTTTCACAATCTGACACAACCATCTGTCAGGAAAATGTGATCTTTCGATTAACAATTTAACTGAAAAAATAGAATTTTCATAATTTTATTAAAAAATAACTATTTGGCAATTATATTATAGTAATATAATCTCATAAGTAATGATTAATGTATTATCTGATGGTTGAGATTTTGGTCTTGAGATTTTCTGAGTCTACGAGAGTCAAATATTATAATATTATTTTTCTTCTTTATGCAATTATTTCTTATTGTAAGAGCATGAAAAAGTTGTTAAAAATCAATTAATTATATCAAATTTATTTTTTAACTCCTATAAATAATATGAGAAGTGTAGAAAAAAAAAGATAAATTTTCTATTCCTATTTAGGAAGACCTTGTAAAAAAAATTAATAAAGTTATAATCTACTTATATATTTAAATAGGATTATTTATATATTTCTTTGGCCAGAGAACACTTCTTCTAGTTTGATGTATTTCTAAGTTTAGGTTGCCTGATGAAGATGCAGCACTGAGTGTTGTGTTGGTCTTAGCATTTTAAGCTCTGACAGCAAAATTTCCAGATTTCACTTTTTCTTGAAAAAATGATAAAAAAAAATAAATTTTGATATTTACACCGGGCTAGGGGTTGAACAAAATTTATACGATTTCTCTAGGTGAAAGAATACACAAAGGTTATCAAATTAAATACGAACTTATTACCTTTCAACTAGCTGCGTGTGAAGTATTAGCTTTTTTTTTAATATTATCAATATTTCGCAAGAGAAATATCAAATAAAAATAAAATATATTTAATATTTGAAAATGAAAAATATTTTATATTTTCTATTATAATTTAAAAGATTTAAGATTAATTTTTATAAAAAATGTATAGTATTATTAGATGATGATATAAAAGTTTGTAAATACCCTAAAATTAAACTATAAATTAATGTTAACAACACAGTTTTCTCCAAATATGAAAAGCACAAACTGTTTCATATTGTTGCAGTTATTTTACATATGCATGAATGATGCCCCATCACCCGTATCTTCTCCAAATAAAGAGAAAAAAGACACTTAGATAACTATTGCATGAAAATGAAAGACAGATCAAACCTTAAACTTTGATCTTCAATACCGAATATTGTTCGGTATACTATGTTTGAAATTCTGACAGAACACATGCAACTATCAGCTGCATGAGACACTGTGAAATGATTCGGACATTGTAGTGGACAAATCTGTTGATCTCGGAGGAGAAGAGAGGAAAGGTTTCGGTGGCATTTCCAAGGAATCCGCACTACCTAACAACATGTCAATCACTGCACTTATGGTAGGTCTGTGAGAAGGAATTGTCTGAATGCACCACAAAGCCACCATCGTCAATCTCTTTGCTATCTCATTCTCCTCACCAGACAACATCCCTTCAAGTCCCAAATCATTGCCCTGCTCAAGCTTCTTATAAATAACCAATTGTGGGAAATATAGTTCGCTCGAGCGACTAGCATCAACGTTGATGTTCTTCTGTCCTCCAACCATTTCTAGTAGCATCATTCCATAGCTGTAAACATCAGACTTGTGTGAGACACCTCCAAAACTTTTACTGAACACTTCAGGAGCCACATACCCTACTGTCCCTCTGGCATTTGACATTGATATAATGCTTTCATCTCTTGTGCTGAGCTTAGCAAGTCCAAAATCTGATATCTTTGGCCGATAATTTTCGTCCAAAAGGATGTTATGTGGCTTAATGTCAAAATGCAGAATCCGAGTGTTGCATCCTTTATGCAAATACTCAAGTCCTCTAGCTATGCCTACTGCAATCTGGTTCAATCTGTCCCAACCCAATGGTGGAGTAGTAGTTTTATTTTCTTCTGCTGCTTTCTTGTGAATGTACTTCTCTAGTGAACCATTGGACATAAACTCATAGACGAGGGCTTTCCTGCTTCCTTCTAAGCAAAATCCAAGGAGAGAGACAATGTTAACATGGGATGTTTTGCTTATACTAGCAACCTCATTGATAAACTCTTCGCCATTCTCCTTTGACTCGTTCAGTATCTTCACTGCCACCGAGCAACCATTGAGTAACTTTCCTTTGTATACTGATCCATAACCGCCTTCCCCCAGTTTAACTTTGAAGGAGTTGGTCATTTTCTTGACATCAGAGAAACTGTATCGCTTTATACCCATAGAACCTTGGCTTTCAAGGAAGGCTTCTATAACTCGATCATTCTTTTTTATCCTGCCCAATTGTATTAATATAAATTTCCAAATTCTAGCTTTGTTGCGGCATATGATGACAGCGATTAGAGGTAGTGCAAATCCAGTACAAACGAAACCTGTTAATAAAGTTAGGGGTCAAGGGCCATGCATAACATGATTGCATTCTTATTTTCTTTGTAAGATATCAGATAGAGAGACAAATTTTTGGCTAATATATATCCAGAAAACAGACGGGTACAGTAAGAGAAGTGTTTGTGAGAAAAAAATAAAAAACGCACCCAAAACCAGCTTCAACACTCTACTCTTCCTGCCACCTGCCACGAAAAAACATACATCACTATTATGATTGAGATCTTAAGGGACAAAAAATGTCACATGAGAATCCAAACTCCAAGTATAACAACAAGTACTGAGTTTAAAAATGTTAAATCCTAACAGTTTATGAGAAAATAAGTGGGCATAATAATAAGTTAAAGTGAGTGTAACAATTTTCAAAGATAACCCCGTGATTGATTCTTGAACTCTTACAAGTATCTACCTAAACCACACCAATACGTGCCCTACCATAATGCTGGAGGGCAGTGGTAACTTAAGTCAACCATTGCGGAAAACGGGCAGAAAGTGTTGCGTGTCGATTGGTCATGCCACGCGGGTCTACTTTTGTGACCTGTTTTTCATCACTATGTGGTTTATTATTATTAATTTATTATTACACAGTACCACGCAGATGCTGCACAAAGTATATTTGTTTATACCAGATGGGGTTCATGTTAGCTGGAACGTCTCAGCTGCAGCACCAAGGTCAAACTATGATGCTAAAACAAACAGAAAACTTGACTCTCTATGCTATAATTCTAAGCATTTTCAGTACCAAACTAATAATTATTGCCATGTAGGTTCCCTATATTTTAACCATGTCTCTGTCTCATGACGCACGTTCCCAATTTATATATCAAGAGAAAACTAATACTATGAATTTACAAACATAACAGAAGCGTTTGTATTTTGTAAGCTTTTATATAACAGTGATAACAATCTCTGTAGTTAACAAAATAATAATTGAAACTTGAATATATGAAAGAATCAATCTTATTCATTCTAGAAAGCCATCAGAGAATTACTTATATACATGAGATTTTATAAATAGAAAATAAGCTAGTAGTAGTTAAAGATACGCAAGTAACTGACTAAATGGAAAGAAAAGACTAATATGACTAGTAGTATTATGACTAAATGTTAAATGGAAAGATAATAATATGACTAATTGACTAAATTGTTACATGCTAAATGAAAAGAGCAATTGATTTTTCTAAAGGACCATTTTAACCAATAAAGCTGATGGATTTGATTCTACTTCTAACACATTTCTACTGAATGCCTCGGCTTAGATCCCGCTGCATACTATAAATTCTCAATCTGTTGCCTTACAGATTTACTAAAATAAGCTACAATTGGACTTCAATCTTCTTCTATTTAAAACATAGTTTTGATATGTTTGATGTAAAATACAATTTGTTGACTTCTTCATTAACTACGTTTCACACTTAAGATCATAACAAAGGTAGGAAGAGATGAAGCAGAATCTCCTTCATTATATATCAGTTAAACTTGTGTGTGAATAAGACCAAATGACATGACACTAAATAATAGAAACATTTTTGGTCTATTAGAGGTATTCAATTCCAGAAAATGAAGAGATAAGAGAAAAGAGAAGATACTTTTGTGAGTAGAGCACACTGAAGCACGAGTTCCATCCGAGCAATGACATGAAAACTGATCGGAATTATTCTCATTCGTTCCACATGCTCCTCCAGAATCCCTGCACGCTGTGCACTGAGAACTCCACTCTGCATCAAACTTCACATCAAAACCTTGATCCAACGCTTTCTTCAGCGCCTCAGTTCCATTCTCAGAGTCCCAAACAACACCCTGTGAAACTTGCACCAGAACGCTAACCCCGCAGTTCCGAAGGCCCGGGAACTGCTCCAGCTGAGTTTCATTGACCACATAGAAAGCTTGTTTATTTGTATCATTCTGACACGTAAAAGTGTTTCCCCCAACAGAATTCTGAGAGGGGCATTCGTAGAATACAGTGACATTCTGAACGGTGGGGAGAAAAGAAAAGGGACTGGAACTGAGAGAAGTGTTGGTGAAATTGGAAGAGCAGCGATCATAGACAAGGTCTGTTCGGACCATTCTCATGGTGGAAGCCGTTTGGTTGATGTGTAGTACATGGAAGTTTTGGGAACCAACTTGAAGCGAAGTGTTTTGGTCATGCATGCACGTGAGCTTGAAGCCATTCCGGCCACAAAACTGGGGTCGGCTCCCTCCCCAGAAGGGGTAGGATATGTTTGTGAGAGTTCCACAACTGAAAGATTGGCTGCAAATGGAGAAGGTGTTGTTTTGCTGAGAGTAGGATTGTGGCAAAGTTGCTAAGAACAAAGCAAGGGTGAGTATGGATGCAAGGAAGGAGGAAGGGGTGGTCATAGTTGGATGGCTGGATGGAAAGGTTTGAGTGATCTGAATGGTGAGGCCTGGCATGCTTTTGTTGAAACCTTTGGGACTAAAAGCAGACAATTGGGAAGTTTCTTAGATCTTTAAGGAAAGAAAGTTAAGGGAAAACAACAAGATTTATCAAGTGGTGTATTTTTGTGTGGTGATTGTAGTATTATATATCATTATTTGAAACGAGGATGGATAAAATAATCTAAGTGGATAACAGAAGTTTCATTTGACTTAGGAGAATAACAGCAGAACAGAACCTCTTTGGTGGAACTTTTTGCCCTTTCACACTGTAGCTTTTGGTGCACAGGCAATTTACCCGGTGCATCACACGTGTCTAAGAAAAGGACTTTTACGAAAAATGAAACTGAGTAACCCGAGAAGTATCTTAAGATTTCCACATCAGTCTTTTTCATTCAAATTTTGTTTATATGTACAGACCCTTACTAATTTACCATGTACCTATAAAATGGGAAAAACGCTCTGAGCAGAATGCAGATATATATTATAATTCTAGACTGCTTACATAATCATTAACAGTATTGGAAAGTTGTCTTTCGAAATGGAAACTTAATTATACAATAGTTCTCGGAAGTTCTAGTGTAGTAATCTGAAAATACAATCAATTGCTGCTACTAGTGGTGCAAATATCCACTTCAGTTTTCGTAGGAGTAAATATGAATGGCTCAGGTGGAATTTGCAATTGATCCATGCTTCCTTCTAACATTTCAACCACCCTACTCATAGCAGGCCTGTCAGAAGGGATTGTCTGTATGCACCACAATCCCACAATAATCATTTTGTTACAAATTTCATTTTCCTCTGGGGTCATACCTTCTTGCCATGCTAAATTTCTTCCCACCTCAACATGCTTGTATATCCAATGGGGAAAATATGTCTCACTTGAATGACTTGCTTCGATGCTGATATTTTGCCTCCCTCCAACCATTTCCAAAATCATCATTCCATAACTATAAACATCAGACTTATATGACACCCCTCCAAAGTTTCTGTTCCACATTTCTGGAGCTATGTACCCAACTGTCCCTCTAGCATCATACATAGATATGATACTCTGTGTGTTTGAACAGAGCTTGGCCATCCCAAAATCAGAGATTTTAGGACAGAAATTTTTGTCCAGAAGAATGTTGCTTGGTTTTATGTCAAAATGTAATATCCGAGTGTTGCACCCTCTGTGCAAGTACTCCAATCCCTTGGCTATTCCTTCGGCAATGTGGTGTAGTCTTTGCCAACTCAAAGGTGGATCAGTTTCCAAATTCTTGTTGCGAATATACTTTTCAAGTGATCCATTGGGCATAAAATCGTATATAATAGCTTTCTTCTTGCCTTCAAGACAGAAACCAAGGAGATTAACAATATTTACATGGGACGTTCTACTGATGCTTATAACCTCGTTGATAAATTCTTCCCCGTTTCCCTTGGAAGCATTCAGTAGCTTCACAGCCACGGCAGATTTGTTGCATATGTTTCCTTTATATACATGACCATAACCACCTTGTCCCAGTTTGGATTCAAAAGAATTGGTCATTTTCTTGATATCTGAATATGAGTATCTTTTTATGGGAAGAGGTCCATTATTTCTGATGAAGGCCTCAATGTCTCGATCAATCTTTCTGGCCAGCCGAATTTCTGACAAAATTGGTGACAATTTTCGTCCAAAAATGTAACTTAAGACGCATGTCAGCAGTGCACCTATTCCTCCAGCTATAATTAAACCTGTAAGCAAAAGTAGAAGGTAATTCAGCTCTTCTAGTCCTTGACATGAAAGTTCTGAAATTTTTGATACATTCACTATGGAAAGATCACTATCATGTGAGGAACGTTAATTTTCGAGTATGCCATGGTTTAGTTTAACTTCTAAATTCTGTGAGATAAATGATGATAAACCACATAAATCATTTGCTTTTCAATATAAGCCAGAACTAGTAACAACAGATGAGTCATCTTTTCACAACAGAACTAGTAAACAGTTTATAAAGTGAGTGCACTTTTTTGTGAAACAAGAAATTGACAAGAAATATGATTCAAGACATAAATTATACCTATAATTAATCTTGACAAACCAGTACTGCTTCCCCCTGCTATTAAAACAGAACACAATCAGTTAAATAATAAACTCATGTAACCATATTTTTCAATTCTTAGAAGTTAACAAAACTCAAATCTCTAATATGTGGAAATTGTTGGAACCATGATAGTGCCCAGTTATTCTTATTTAGTTGATTCCACCATTTTGCAACAAGCATACCATCACATGTACTCTTTTTTGTACTTCCATCTTTGCAGAAGCACAGCATCTCCTTCTCGGTGTTACTGTAGCCACAGATTCCATCACTTTCCTCGCACTCAACGCAATACGAAGCAGTTTGCCATTCAAGCACGAACCCTTCATCCAAGGCACCAGCAAACTGGCTTATCAAGTCACCATCGCTTGTAATCTCATCCTTCAACACTGTCACCACAATCTTTTCCTCACAGTTCCCGGACCAGTCAAAACCTTTGGTCTCGTTCCCCATCACAAACACAAAAGACTTGTTTGCCCCAGAACTGAGACACTGGATAGAAGGCACTCCAGAAGGGTAGCTACTGCAGTTGTAGTAAAAGGTAAGGTTTAAGTTCAAGGGGGAATGAGTAAGTGGTAGGTTGCCTAAGGGAACACTGTGAAGTGCCCTGGGACAAGTTTCGTTGAAAGTGTCCAAATCCACCAGTTTAAGGCTATGGTTCTCATAGTCTATATCTTTTACCCTATAGTATAATCCTATGTGAGAAAAACTGGTGTAGCCTCCATAACAGAAAAGGCCAAGTTCATGGTAACCGCAAAGTTGGTCAGTACGGGAAAGCCAAAAAGGGTAGCTAACGTTAGGTCCATATGTGCAGTGTTGAGGAAGGCAAGCTGGTGAAGTTGAAGCGTTGTGGCTCCCAGAGGTTTTGGTGAAGAAGAGGAACAAGGTAGCAAAAAAGCAAACGAATGCAATTCTGATGAACATCAGGACCAATACAACATAGCCTATTCGGTATTGGGAAGAAGAGGGTGTTTCAACGTATTTAATCAAGAAGAGGCAGCAACTTTGAAACGTAAGACTGTTCTGGTCAATACGAGAAACAAAACATAATGGAGAAGGAGAATATGTTTTCCATTTCTCATGTTCTTATGTTCACATTCACATTCAATAAAATGAAAATGTTTCCATATAACTTGCAGAAGTTAATTTTGATATCATATTTTTTTAATTTATATAAAAAATAATTTAGCTTATAAAGAAAAATATATGTAAAAATACATACGTACTTCAATTCCAGAAATATCTGTTGCAATAATGATAAACTATGCAAAAAAGTCTCCAATGGTAACTGCCCATGCAAGGTAAAATTCTTGTTCCGAAAAGCAGCCATTAATATGAAACAATACAAAGTATTAGAGTACGAAGATCTTGCTCTCACTCCAAAACTTTTTCTTGAGTATGGATTATTAGACTCAGTTCTAATCCCTCCATCCAAAAAGTTTGACCAGTTTGAGCCAGCTGAAAATG
>Ga0209700_101915_pt1 | contig 43138 bp, 13 predicted proteins | sample SiratroredBW_FD_187528 | JGI IMG/M metagenome (GOLD analysis project Ga0209700, IMG submission 187528) | Root nodule microbial communities of legume samples collected from California, USA - Siratro red BW (SPAdes) (version 2) | ecosystem: Host-associated > Plants > Roots > Nodule | place: USA... | reverse complement strand
TCACTCTTGCCTTTTTCCACTCCTTCCCTGACTTAAAGTTCTTACTTGAATCAAACTGTCTATAACCAAGAATCTATGCTAAGTGCAGCAATCATAGGGCTTAAACAAAATTTAACAGTAAAAAACAGCAAGGAAGTAGTAAAGAACAATTTTACTACCAACAAACAAGCAAAACAATGATTAAAGAGAAAACACTTGACACAGGAATTTTATCAAACAAGTGGGATGCATTAATACAGTTGCTGTAATTTTCTATTTTTTTTTTAACTTTGCTGCAGATTTTTTTTTTTTGAACTTTGCTGCAGATTTTTTTTTTAACTCAGGACAAAATAAACATGAAATTGCAACAGTTGAGAACGAAATTATACAAAAATTTCCTAAAAAATGAGCATATATTTAACACTGAACAACAACTTATCCAAAATCACATCGATTGAAAGGATTGATATGATTGAACAGTGATGAACATGTGATGAACCCTAAAAACAGAAACACAGTACAAAACCAGAATTGAAGACAAATTGACACACTAAAAAATTTTAAGAAAAATTAAGACCAACCTTGCTCTGATTACCAAATGATTCGATCCGTGTGCAATTTTCAGGCTGAAACGTAAAATCTGGAAAAATTATCGATGCAGAAATAGAGTTAAACGAATCAGAATAGAATGAAGGAAAAATAGGACGCCACAAACGATTGACGTTTGATAAGTCCTTATGATCACCACAAGAATTGGAAATTCTTGATAAGATCAAAGATTCAAGGAAGAACCCTAGCAGAGAAAATCTCACACTGCAGAATATAACATCCAAAATCTGCCTTTTCATTAAATCCCAAATGATTTATACAAATTAGGTCTGAAGTACTAAAATGCGTATAAAAGACAAATAAATTGTCAACATTACAAGCACATATAAAAGTGGCTCTGTAGCTTCTTAGCCCTTGCTTTAGTCATAGGACCTCCCAATCCTTGCAAAGATTCTTCAATTGGAGTTTGCACTTGGGCTTGGGCCTGGATGTCCTCATCACAAATGTAAGGCACAGGTTGTGACTACCAGCAGATCAATCAATTTAAAAAAAAAATTATAATGATTGAAAACCAATTACAAGAATACCAAGTAAGATTTAATGATGCCCTAAAGAAAACAAAACAGATCACATATGACTAATCAAAACACCATATCAAGTCACAAAAAGAGATGTAGAGAAAAGAATAATTCTAAGGTTTCTAAGGTTACTAAAAACCTTGTTAGAATGAGTATTAGAAATGAGAAACGAGAGAGGGTTTATGCATCCTAATTTTAATTTTTTTTCTTTTGTTATTTTTAAACAAAAAGAGATAAAACTCTTCTATTAGTTTTCTTTAGTTTTATTGATTTACTTTTTCATGTTATCCTTTTAAGTTTGGTTTGATGGTTTACTTTTTTTTTCCTGCATTTTGGTTTAACTCCCATAATATTATATCTTTTAAATAAATTTTATAAGATGACTTTATATATTGATATAGTTTAACTAAATTGCAATGATTGGATATTTAATTTTTTTATAAATTTTGTTAGCTAAAGATCGTATTTCGTAATCATGTTTTGTTTTTATAACATATCATCGAAGTTAGAGGGATGAATAATTATTGTCAAACTTATATAAAATATTTATAGATTTAAGATAATTTAGCTAAAAATGTTAATACTAATACACATTTTATTATTGTTCAATTAGATTTGAGATATTGTTATCATTTAATTAGTTATATTACTCTACTCTTGCATTTGTCTTTTATCTTTTTAAAAGTGGAGACAATTTCAAAATCTAAGATGAATATGGTATTCATATCTCAAGTTTTAAAAAAACCAAATTTAATATTTTAAATTAAAAAGGTTTGTAGTTCTTTTTTAGAAGTGTATAGTTCTTACACACTACATTTAAGACATAAATATTTTTTTTCCAAAAAACCATTTTCAGTTTATATACAGTAAATTTAAATAAAAAAACTTTTTTCAAATTTGTTTTTAGACATCAAGAGGAGTTTTCTTCAAAATTCCAGGAAATAAAAAATAAATAGTAATAAAAAAATTGTACCCTAAAAAATGCTTCAGAAATTAGCAGAAAAACCTAATCAGAAACGGGGGGCATAGAAGCACCCTCAATACACACCCAATTGGAAAACGTTCAAAAGGGTATAATAATAGAATGCAGCAGAAGACCAGATAACAGAAACACGCTCTGTTCTATCTTCTCTGCTTCTTTGTTCGTGCAAGGAAATGGCTAGAGCAGCTTGCAACCATCTTCACTTGGTTCCTAGTTTGGTTCATCCATTGAAGTCAACCCTCTTCACAAATCACTCTCTTTCCACCACACGTACTCGCTTCTATGACATTCACCGAAGGTTCTCTTCTTCTTCGTCCAAGATAAGCATGAGCCTCAAGGCTGGTATCGTTGGCCTCCCCAACGTTGGAAAATCCACTCTTTTCAATGCCGTTGTAAGCCACTCTCTCTATCTCTCTCTGGGTATTCCTTGAAATGCATTTGCTCCCCTCATATGTATCATGTGACCCTATTGAGGCATTTTGGGACACTAAATGTGGGTGCTTTTTTAAGCTGGGATTTGAACTTTAGTTTGCCACTTTGACTAGCCCCTTCTGCTAGATCAAATTGTAGTCGATAAATGAAGGGTCTTTATGCTCTTTGTTTTTCATCCATGCAATTTATTGGTATTTGGGGGGTTTAAGTATTGCTCATAGACTCATTTAGGTGTAAATGTTCTTTGATGGGTATTTATTTGAGTATGCTTTTGATTAGTTGGGTTTATGGGGGTATTCCTATGTACTAAAGGACACATATACCGGAAATTCTAACCTTTTTCACCACATTCTGAGGGACTAGTTCCTTCCACTAGACTCAATTCTAGTTGGCAAATGAAGGGTTTTTGTTGTCATTGTTTTTCATTCCTGCAGTTTATGAGTGTTTTGGCTGTTTAAGCATTGGTCATAAAGGTTTAAGTATTGGTTATAAACTCCTCGTGTCTAAATATTCTTTGATGGGTATGCTTATAAGTTGAGTTGCTTCAGTGAACAACTTTCGGAATTTGAATGTCTCTTTTTGAGTTGCAAGTTTTTGCTTTTGATGGTTTTCCCTAATGATGTGAGCTGTCCTTATTTAATGTGATCTTTAGAGGGAATGCTTGTTGTTGATTCGTGGTTTCTGAAGCTCATAAATTCACTCTGATTCAAATTTACTATGAATTTTGCGTTTATTTGTTTTTTGGGTTTGAATTAATGTGTTTAGGGAGGGAGAGTGATACTCGTTGTATATTCCAAATGCAATCCTGTTTCTGGAATGTGTTAAATTTCTGTTCATATATTCTAGTTCTAGTTCATATGTAATAGATTCTTCTTCGCCAATGAAAACATTATTCTTTTAGTTTCTTAAACTCTAAAATAAATTGAAGGCAGTTTCTTACTGGTTGGTCTGTACATCTACGCAAATATCTCCTCCATTGTCTGGATGAGAACCAAAAGAGGAATAATTAAAAAGAGAACATTATTCAAATAAAATATTGATGTTTTGAAAAATGGTATTTTGTGAAGACAAGATGGCAAGCATTAAAGTTGGTTATCAGGGATCATTCAATGGTCAAGTTTTGATTTTTCTAATTTGTTAAAACATAGTTCGCAACTTACAAGCTTTTCTAAGAAACATATCTAAAATTGAATTCAATAAGTTTCCAATAGTGGGTTTCTGAGGGGAGGGAGGGGAGGACATGAAGATTTGTTCTTAGTAATGAACAAAGTAAGCATATGATATTGCATTTCTGTTTAACCATGAAAGAAGAATAACTATTTTTTTTGTAAGAATGCAAGAATGTTTGACTAAAGTGGATGAGAAGTGCTCAATTTGTAAGAATTCCAAGCTTTCCTTGATATTTTGAAATGCGTAATTTGCAACAACAAAAACAAAAGCCTTATTCCTATGAGGTTGGCTACAAGGATCACTAATTGTCACTTGACTAGTTTTAAGACTAGAGATTCAACTTTCTATGGCAAAAATTGGCTGCATATACTTGGTAAACATTTTGAGATGAATTCTCTGGTCATGAATATTAAATAGTGAAGATGTGCTTAACTGTAGGTATTACGAAGGGAAATAGATGTGTATATTTGTTTAAATTCCTTTCTAAATGTCCACATATTTGTAGAGTACCAAAGTAATCTATAAATATGTCAGTGAATCCTTTTAAAAATGCACACAAAATGTACAGTTCACTATCCGTGTGCAACAGCTTTTTGTGGAATTGCTTAGCAGATCCCTTAGAAGTTTGTTGAATCTAAGTGAACTGTTTTAAAAGTTGTACTTATATACTTCAGAGTAGGCTTTCTTGTGATGGGGTGACTTGTATTTCAACATGACTTAATCATACCAAACAGCAGAATACCTGTTGAGATTTTGAAATCTACAGTTTTTGAAATGATGGCTTGGATTTGTTATTCCTGGTAAGTGGATAATCAACCCTTGAATCAATTCTTAAGTTTTCTCTATGAAATAGCAACGGACAAATATGAACTTGTGAATGTTTACTTTTCAAAGATGCAAAAATGTCATTTTTATATTAGAATTAAGTTTGCAGTAAATACTTATGCCTCTTTGTAATCAACTAGCTAGCAAAATATTGTGAGGATTATTTTATCTAGTTTGTCTAATTTCTGTTCAATGTTTGTGCTGATTGTTTTATTGATGTTTTGTGTGTAGCCCTAGTTCCCAAAGCTATCAAAATGTATCAAATATTAATTAATATAATGGTCTTGTATGTCTAGGTGGAAAACGGAAAGGCCCAAGCTGCTAATTTTCCATTTTGTACAATAGAGCCAAATGTAGGGATTGTTGCTGTTCCTGATTCTCGTCTCCATGTACTCTCTGATCTCAGCAAATCTCAACGATCTGTTCCTGCATCAATAGAATTTGTGGATATTGCTGGGCTTGTCAAGGGTGCAAGTCAAGGCGAGGTTTTTTTAATTTCTCTTCTCTTTGTTTTTGGTCTCAACAAACACTTGTTTTTATCTTATTTTCAATAAATTCTCACATGTGTGTTGGTAGTAAGTTGGCATTTGCATTGCATTGATCTCAATTCTCTTTCAACTGTTGCAGGGGTTGGGTAACAAGTTTTTGTCACATATTCGTGAGGTGGATTCTATACTTCAGGTATGTATCTATCGTCATTTCCTTGTTATCATGGTCTTGGATGATTACTGTTAGAATAATTTACCTTTGTTATATAATTTGTTTAGATAGGTTAAGTTTGTCCTAAAAGGCTGTTTTGCTTATTAGCATTAATTATCTAGATATAGACTTTTCTTGTACCTCTTGGTATTCCTGATGTAACTTTCTTCTATAAATAACAAGATCAACTAAGAGATAATCAATCTCTTAAGCTCTTTTTATCATATTTTCAGTCTCAAGTATTACATCTAATCTATTTGTTCTCTGTAGTTGTTCCCTTTTTTATGAACCAATTTACTAGTTATGTACATAGTGCAAATCTTAAATTGGAGTTTTGAAACATTTGTAGGTGGTAAAAAATACAGGGTAGTTTTTATTCCCTTTACTGACTTAAAATATTTGTGGATCTATTGGTTTTCAATAATCAAATCAGGTTGTACGATGTTTTGAAGACAATGACATTGTTCATGTGAATGGGAAAGTTGACCCCAAGTCTGATATTGATGTTATCAATTTGGAGCTCGTTTTCTCAGATCTGGACCAGGTCAGCTTACTAACTATCATTCTACACCATTTTACTGCTTATTTATCATTCTAAATGTGTTGGTGGCACATTTGACTTTTTATGATATTTGTCATGATCTATTAATTTGTTTGGATGATATTGTATTATTTTCCTTCCTTGTGCTTTTGGGTTTTTGAACTCTATCTGTGCATGAACACTTGGTATGGAATTATATGACAAACTTGACTGATACGCTAAGATATTCCTTTTTTAAGCAATGCAGATTGACAAAAGAATTGATAAGCTAAAGAAGGGCAAGGCAAGGGATTCGCAATCTAAACTCAAGGTTGTAGTCTTTAACTGCTACCACAAGTCATCAACCTGCGTTTATTAGTTGAAATGCATTCTTCAACTTGATTTTGAAAATTTTGATTGTAGGAAGAGGCAGAAAAGTCTGCATTGGAAAAGATTCAACAGGCACTCATGGATGGAAAGCCTGCACGATCTGTGACCTTAACAGATTTTGAAAGGGATGCTGTAAAACATCTCTGCTTACTCACCATGAAACCTATTATATATGTGGCAAATGTTGCAGAAACTGATCTTGCAGATCCTGCGAACAATAATTATGTCAAGGATGTTACAAATGTTGCATCTGAGTTGCAGTCTAGAATTGTAACAATTTCAGCACAGGTATACATTTAGAAGGCATTTTCAGTTCATTACACTGTTAGATCAATAGTGATGTTAGCCTCCTTTTTTTAAATGTTTGTATACTTATTTAAGCTTCTTGAACAAGCTTTCTTGCTTTGATAAAAATGTCAGAAGTATAGACAGGTCACACTTCCCCTCTTCAATGGTTTCTCCTTTCCCTTCTAGTTTCACATGACATCTGTAGACCCGGGGGAGGGGCGGTAGTGACGTCTACACCCACTGCATATGGTGATCCTTAAACACATACTTGCCATTCTTAATGTTGAAAGAGAAAAAAAAGATGGAGGAGTTGCTGAAAGCTGTGTATGGACTACACAACAAAATCCATTTTATATGAGCTTATGGCAATAAATACATGATATGATATGCCTATAAATTTGGTTCTACTTCGATATTCCTATAATTACAAAGATCCTAATTAAATAAGGAAACAACTCAAATATTAATGAACAAATCGTAAGAGATCATCTAAGATACTCTAAAATATTCTAAGCTAATAATTTTAGATATTTCTTATATTTTAACACTTACAAAGTGACAGTGAGCTCTGAATATCGTGTCCTTATTCGTGACAATTTGATCTCCTGGAAGAGCAAGAAGCAAATTGTAGTAGCAAGATCTAGTTCAATTGCTGAATATAGAGCTATGACCTTTGCCACCTATGAGCTCATTTGGCTCAAACAATTGCTTAAAGAATTGAAATTTGGGAAGTTCACACAAATGACTCTTGTATGTGATAGCCAAGTGCTCTACATATTTCCTCAAATTCTGTATTTCACGAGAGGACTAAACATATTTAGGTAGATTGTCATTTTATCCTAGAAAATATTCGATATGGAGACATCACCACTCAATTTGTTAGCTCTAATGATTGATTGACAAATATCTTCACTAGATCGTTGTAGGGTCCTAGAATTGATTATATTTGTAGCAAGCTTAGTTGATACGATTTATATGCACTAGCTTGAGGGAGATTGTTAAATGTAACTAATATATGGGTCTTGGGCCATCTCTTTGTTGTGTGAGACACTTATATACATACATACATATATACATATATATACACACACACACACATGCTCCTCTGTTGGAACAGACACAAAGAGTCAAATTATTTGTCTCTTCACCATATATGTTTTTCTTCATGATAGATCATAATATGTGTACATGGAGCAACAAGTAGTCCTCTAATAATATATATAGCCACTTGATTTCTTCATTGTGGCTAAAATATATTGTGTCACTTATCTTTTTACTAAAATTTAATTTTTTACTTTATCTCTTAAAAGATTTGTTCCAGTTATTTATCTTTTAAAAGATTCATTTTGGTCCTTTATCTTTTAAAGATTCATTTTGGTTCTATATCTCTTAAATCTGGATCACCGTTGCCCCTTCGAAACAATGATTGCTTTTGATTTCAAGCACAATTTTAAACTATTTTTTTATTAATTGAAGACTTGAATTTGTCTCATTAGATTCAGCTACATGAAAATTATGAAATGAACTAATGTTCAAACAAAAGAAGGCCTCTAATAAGGCGAGAACTGCATGAAATGTGAGTTCCATTCACACTGGAAAATTGAAAAACTTACTATCATTCTTTTTGAGTTGCTTGAGACTCACTTTTCACATTATTTTCTCCATGTCGATGTCTTTTCTTGGTTCAAACATTAGTAGGATTTCATTGTTTTTGTGCAGGTGAATCTAAAGCGTAAGGGTTCAAAATTGTGTTCCAATATAAAAAAGGATTGCTGTTTCAAAATGACGACATTGATCCGGATTAGAGAGATTACCAAAACGAATTTTTTAAAATATAAGGGATCAGAACGAATTTTAGTAAAATGATATGAGATTAAAAATAGATTTTAGCATATCTTCTTTGCTATAAGTATGATTAGACAATTCTTAACCTTTCTACTTGAGGATCATTGAGATGTGGTGACCAATATTATCAAAGAGCTCCATGAAAGGGCCTTATCTGTGAAGATGAGGGTCTCAGATTAGTGGACATTTACAAGCTGATTCTCATATTGATAGTATTGTGACATGAGATATTTATTTTCTAATTTCCGTTTGTGTACTGATTTATTTTATTTCTATAATTAGGACAACACATCAGTATAGTTCTTTGTAATTACTAAGTTGGAATTAATTAGTCAGCCTATATATTTGTAGTCTCCCTGTAGAAAAATTATCAAAGAAATAATATTCAAGTTTTTCACAGTTCACTCCTTTCAAGCCTGCCTTCAGTGTAGTAAAACACCTTCATAGTGTACACAATTGGTAAACCTTGGTTGCGGTTATTGTGGCTCCTTGCTGTTCTCATCAATATGCTTGCTGTCAACTACCATCTGCTTCATGCAAACCACTCAATCTCCGACCACTGGGTCCACCACCCTCTGTTTGACCAGTTTCTAGAAAATTGCCGCCAATTGCCCTTCACATGCCTCTTTTGCCGCAGTTTTGTAGGTGTGTGCAGCCCATGCTCTATCAGTTTAAATCAACTCTCAATTAATTACTTACTGTTTAAGGATGATGTGACATTGAAATGGTTAAAAAAGTGACGTGCCAACCATTAAATGTAGGAAAAACAAAGGATTAAATATTTATATAGCCCTTAGAAAAGCAGAAAATTTCAATTTTGGTCCCTGATTTATTTTTTCATCTCATCCTTATACAATGTAATGTTCACAACTGCACCTTTTCATTAATGAATCTTTACGAAGTCACACAATGTTCACAAGAAGTTGTGTGATTTAAACTTTTCCTAGAACTGTTACTTGTCTGTATATCATAATCTCTGAATATTAAAAGAACAATTATTGATGTATTTGTTCAAGTCACCCACAGCAAATCAAGATGGGATATTTGTCCTTGCAGGTTGAGGCAGAGCTTACTGAGCTACCGACTGAAGAACGACAAGAATATTTGCAATCTCTTGGTGTTAGTGAAAGTGGTCTTGGAAACTTAATCAGGGCAACTTATGACCTTTTGGGTCTGAGAACTTACTTTACTTCTGGTGAAAAGGTAAGGGAAAACCGGAAATGTTTTAGAGAGAATACATTTTAGAATATCCTGTCAAACATGTATGTCGTGATAAGGTAACAACTTTCAAAGATTTGAATTGCTCGATTATTCTAGTAATTAGTAATTGTTAACCCTAAACTGTAATATTGTTCATCAAGACATCCTGAACTATAACTCCTAAAGTTTAGATTGCATGTCATATTTGATGTTCAATACTGATTTTGTTTTCTAACGGGTACACAGGAGACAAAAGCTTGGACAATACTTGCAGGTTAGATTTTCCCCGGATGAGACTTTACATTGCACAATACTATAACATTACCTGATAAAGTGATTGGTCATATTGTAATTTAAACAGGCTTTTAAATAAAGTTTGTTTTTGCTCTGGATGGTAATGAAGAGACACTGCTGATAAATGAATATATGCACTCTTCTTTTAAAAGATTGATTGGCCCATTTTTTTCTATGGAATAACTAACCTGACCGATTAACCAAATTGAATTAATAATAGTATTTTTTTAAAAAGATTGATTGCCTATTTTTTCATTGGATAAGTAACTGGCCAATTAACCAAATTGAATTAATAATATTATAAGAATTATACTTAGATTGGATTACTCCTCTAATTTTTAAGGCTCTTGTTGTACTAGGAATGACTGCACCTCAAGCTGCTGGAGTTATTCACTCTGACTTTGAGAAGGGTTTCATTCGAGCCGAGACAGTAAGCATCAAGGATATAACTTTGAACTCCTATCTGTATTATATAATAGCATATGACTTTGCATAGCAAATATTGTAAAAATTAAATGAAAAAAGAAAAAGGGTAGTGATTGATGTTCTATTTTCTGGATTATGTGGGGCCTATATCTGAGAAACTTTGATGGCAAGAATTGTTGGTTTTTTCTCCGAAGTTTATGTTACAATATGTGAAAAATATGTCATAACACTCCAGTATGGACAAAAATGAAAGCTAGTTAATTTTTGCAACTGAATCAAGTGAGACCCTAAAATTTATATATTTTTATTAGCTATACTATTATGTTTATTTTAAGCATGTCGAAGTTTGCTTCATGATCTTGATTAAAGATGTTATCTTAAATTAGGTGTCTTATGATGATTTTGTTGCCGCTGGTTCACTTGGTGCAGCACGAGAGAAAGGACTCGTAAGTTGCTCATACCATTTTACTCCCAGTAAATCATGTTTTGTTTTATATTCATGTATACGATTTTAGCATTTATAAACCAAGAAGCACCTTCATAGAATGGTCTCAAGAAGTCCAACATTTTTTGCAACATGTTTGAGTACGGGTAAAAAGAGTGAACCAACATCTATTAGTTAATCACTTTCTAGATACCATTATCATGAAAGAGTAAAAAGAAATTAAAAGAAAACAACTGATGTTATAAATATTGCAAGACTCAGCAAATTTTTTTAAAGTTTGTATCCGTAAGACTTAACTAGTTATTTTACCTATTAAGAGATATGTTTCTTAGAATTCTATTTTGAGGGCCATTGTTATAGGGAAACTGTAAAACATAGAAGATTTATTTTTTACATTGTGAATACATCTTTGTACCTATGAGGTTGTTCCAAGCTTTATGTTCTCTTACTTCCTTTCATTGAGATATTAAAACGTAACTGGTCAATAGTGGAATGATAGTAGGCTAAGTAAGGAAGAGCATGTATCTTAAATGTTCTGTATAAGCTGAAATGAAAGGTTGTCTATTGCCTCTCATGAATTCATGAAATTAGTTCCCTCTATTATGTTGTTTGCAGTTGAGATCTGAAGGTAAAGACTACGTTGTACAAGAAGGAGATGTCATGCTGTTTCGGTTCAATGTTTAGCAGAATTTACTACAGTACCAGTCAGTGCAGAAGTTGAGATGTATTTTTGACTAAGGTCAGAATTTTTATTCTCAGCCAATTGGTGATTATAGCTCGGAATAAGCATTGTTTTGATTAGTGTCAATTGACAAATGCTCCCCTTCTAGGAGAAAGTGGAGAAGTTGAGATATAATTTATGACTAAGGTCAGAAAATTTTGGAAAAATTGATGGCTAGAGGTCAGAGTTTTTTTGCAGCCAATTTCTGGTTATAATTTTAAGGGATATTGTTTTGTTGTATTGAAAAAAATTTAATTTTTTTCATAGTGCGGTACAATATATGTTCTTGAATATTTATATGATAATAAGGGTGAAAAGTCTCTAACCCTTTTTAGATGCATATTTTTTATTTTTTTTTTAAATTATAGCATTCGGCTTCATTAAGTAATGCATAAGTTATGCTAGAGTTGGCATTAGTGAATTATGCAGATTTCATAGGTTTAAGAAAGTTACTAAAATTTGTCACAGAAAAGAGTGCTGGAATATGATCAAGAAATATGTCTGCTGGGAGTAAGATTTATGATAGAGGAACACACCATTGTTTGGCTAATTTTTCTGGCGAAGCTCAAGTTGGATGTGATATTATTGAGTGAATAGCCATTTTCATCACATAAAAATTAATTGATCCAATTTAGCTCCTGAATAAAAATAGGTCAATAAATAGTCCATCCAGATTTCGAAATGTGGAACATTTAATCCTTCATACATTTCAATTAAAACTTTTAAGGGCCAACTCATGCCACTAATGACTTTAGTTTAATTATACACAGGATTTAGGGTTTAGGACACATTTACTGGATTATTAAATTCTCCTATATCTTTGGTGATTTTTTTTTTTTCTCTTTAGGAATCAAACTGGGTCAAGTGATTTTTGTCAGGACTGTTCATTTTGGTTAAAATCCATCACTAAATGTGTTTCATTTTATTCGAAAAAAAAATAAAATCACTAGTATCATGAATGCTTGAAAAAAACCCTAGAATAATCAAATCTAAAACATGGACATCAAAGTTTAAACATTGATAACTATATTCTTGCAAGGTAAGGAAACAATTATTTTTGAGCAGGATCATTGTCAGTTATTGTCAGCCATGAGTAGACAAGACCCATCTACCAGCTAATCTTGCTTAGGCATGTAATATATAATTTAAAATCTATTTCAGCTAAGCTTCTAAGTCATGAGTAATTTTTTGTTCAGCAAAGAAAAAAAAAATAAAAAATGAAGGTATATGAAGCATGACAAACCAGTGGAGAAGATTTTCATTTGCTTTGAAGCAAAATCGATGTGCATGACAAAACAGTGGTTATCTTGCAAGGAACAGTCACAATTCCCTAATTCCCTACATGTAACACAAGAAAATTATGATATAGTAGAAAAGAAATATTCTCTCTACAGAGAAAAACATTATTAATGTTAAATGGTTACAATCTTAGTTATTTTTAATTGAATCGCTATTATCTTTTTTAGTATACTGAGTACTTAAAATTTTTATATTTTTCAATTAAATTTTTACTGTTTAATTTTTTCATTAATTGATTAACGTGCTGTTATCTTGTTCTGTTAATTTTTTTTATCTGTTTCTATGTGTTAAAAAATGAGATTTTGTAGTTAACATAAAATAATATTACAATCAATATAAACAATCCAAATCACTTTTCATTTTATATTAGTTATATATATATATATATATATATATATATATATATATATATATATATATATATATATATATATATATATATGATGAAAGGTAAGTTGACGAAATAAGATGACACTTACGTCATTTATAGAAATGATGTGAACTTAATTGAAAACTATAAGAATTTTGAGTATAAATTTTTTGAATGTATAGTCAATTGGAATACTCAAATTTATGAAACTAAAACTTAATTGAGTGTTTTTATTATTTTAAAAAAACTATGATAAATAATAATTATTTTCATGTATTATGTAATTATAACATTATAAAAGTCATTAAAACTATTGTTTTATAATTTTTATATTGATTTCCTTATAATTTTGATAATATTAATTAATTTTTTAAGTAAAATTTTTTGGTTTTTATTATAAAAAAACATGTATTTCTATTAATATCTATTAATGAAAAAAATTCTCATTTTTTTCTCTTCTCTTTGTCCTTTTTTGTTTTTCTTCTTTTCTCCTTTTTATTAATAGTGATGTGAACAAATGTTAGACTTTTTATTTTTGAATCTACCTTTTATCTTAAAAAACATTTTTTTAAATATATTTAACTTTTATTTAGATCATTGTATAACAAAGATATGACATTTTGTTTACACATTCAATGTTCTTATTTTTTTTCCCTTTATTATATCTTAAAATTTCAATATTTTGAATCTTAAAACTATTCTTTTGCTATAGACAACGATAAAAAAAAGAAAAGAAAAGAAAAAATAATGGAGATAAATTACTTACCCACTTAAAATAATAGAACACATCATTATTCCATAATAAATCAAGTTTATTTTCTTCCTCTATCATGCATGTATGAATTTCTTCAACATTATTCTATTTAAAATATAGATTTCATATAAAATATAAATGATAATTGTGACCATATTAGAGATTACTATCTCGTATATAGTGTAACAAGAATATTCATAATATATATAAATTGTATCAAGCATAAAAAGAATTCTTACTAGTATGAGATGTTATTAAATAATACAAAAATACATATTGTATATATAATATGTTAGTTGTTTATCTTTTAGCCCTTTTTAAGGATTGATAAACATTGTTTATATTTGTCAAAATATCTACTTATATAATATGATCATAACAGCTCAACCAATTAGTAAACATAAAGTAAGTTAGCGATTAAAAAATAACACTCATAAGTAATATCATTATGAAATAACACATATTCACATCATCTCAATATATATCCACCGTACCATACACAATAACTAACATATAATGTAAACATTTTTCGGAAGACACAACTTATTCGCACTTAGATACTAACACCTGTACTTCTGGGTCACATTGTAGTGGACCATTACACTAGTATCCCCGATCAACCTAACTACCCTACCTATAAGGTAGTACTGTTGTTGACACTATCCTAACATGGTTAGCCTTAAGGCATGCTTCTAGTATCCCTCTATTGGCTTCTCACCACCTAATACTGTAGTCTATGTGACCGTGTCTACTAGTAGAACATGAGATCTCATTGAATCCACTCTAACTTGGCTCATCACACAAAATGTAAGTTATAGCTTTTCGCATACCAAGCAATTCATCACTCATCTTAGTGGATTATGGACACCAACACTCAACTCTACTTGGCATCACACACAATCAATAGATTATAGGCCTCGACTCTACCTGACCTAACATCACATACATCAAAGTACAAACACATAACTATCTAATAATATTTCAATTTTACCTTGATAGAAATACAAAAACATCCAACAACTGTGGTTAATTTTTGCTTGAGTGACAATTTAACTGCTTGAGTAAAAATTGATCTGATTTGATTCTCTTGTATTGGTTATTTTTTACTTAGAGTTAAAAGTTTTCATTTAAGTGAAAATGTCATTTTTGCTTGAGCTAAAAATTTTCTCTTAAACTATTTTTTAAAAAACATTTTTGTTTGAGCATTGCACTGCCTTAAGTCATATCGTCATCACCACACTTTCACTTGAGTGAGAAAATGCCACTACCATACTTTTGCTTGAGCAAAAATAGGTTCGAGGCAAATCTTCTATAGAGAAAATCTCAATTTTCACCCTAACACAAGTTTTCCTACCCTTCATATCACAAAAAACAATCAAACAATGACTTATACACCTAAAACACTATAGAAACAATGTTTCAAACAAACATAACATAATCACTACGACCATTACATACTAAGTATCTTAATTATTATCATTAAATATGAACTTTCGTTTTGTAGGCTTTTACTTGTCACTAAAATCTTATTTCCCTTTTATTCCAAAATCTTGAACAACATTTCCCTGTAATCCTATTAAAAAGTCCTCAGAAACTAAAAACTCTTTTAAGATAAACTCTTAAGAATAAATAAACTTAAACTTATCATTTTAAAAATTCCGGGTAGAATTCTTCCTTTTTTTTTGTTAACTTCGAGTTGCTTCTTCCAACTTTAAAAAGAGACCAAGTTTTAGTCTATTTGTCTTAAAGAGAATAATAATAGAAAAAATAAAATTTTATAAAACTAAATTATACACTATTCTATTTATAGATTTCAAAAATTAGCTGAATAATATTTGTATATGTTAGGTATTCAAGTATGAGTCTAAGTCCCACGTTGAGTAGAAATGAGATTATTGAGTAACATATAAGAAAGAAGACCCACAAACCCCATGCCTTAAGGTTTTGGATTGAAAATGGTGTCATTCCCTTATGTGCGTTTTGGCTCAGTTCTCATTCTTGTAAGATCTTTCCGGTGTTTCCCTCTTTGATTCCCCCAATAAGTGGTATTAGAACCGATGGTTTACGATTTGGACGACTACAATTTGATTCCTGTATTGAAAGTCTTCTGACAGAGTATAAGTGTGTGAATTATTATAGTTATTGTTGTCTTTATCATTATTATTATTATCATTGTTATTACTGTTGTAATCATTATTATAATTTCAATTATGTTTTTACTTTTTATCTCTTTGAGAGGAAGAAGAAGAGAAAGAGTTGTTATATAAAGTTCATTATTATATATGTTTTAGAAAGTTCATTCCAAAAGGAATTATATATGTTTTGAAAAATTTCTTCCAAATATCTTGTTTTGAAATTCTGTTATAGAATGCATTTCATATATTCTAGAAAGTTTATTCTGGAAAACTTGTTTTGAAAAACTCATTTTAAAAAATATCTCTTGTTTTAAAAAGTTTGTTCTAAAATTAACTGGATTTTGAAATCTTGTTAAAAAAAACTGTATTATGAAAATCTTGTTCTAAAAATTATAGTAAGAAAATTTTGAAAATTTACTGGATTTTGAAATCTTGTTTGAAAAAATTGTATTATGAAAATCTTGTTCTAAAAATTATAGTAAGAAAATTCTGAAAAACTTGTTCTAGAAAATTTAGAAGTCACCTTTATGAAAAAGGAAAAATGGTTATGTAGAAAATTGTGAAGGTGGAGCTAGAAATTAGGGGGTGCAACAATAAAAAGCCCAGCATCAATAAAAAGCCCACATATATTGTTTGTAGTAAAAAAAATTTGAGAAAGAAGTTTGAGAATATGTACACTCAACAAATTAGCATGCATTGATACTATCATTCCAAATTAAAATAAGTTTCCCTTATTCTCCTAAATCTTTGTATGAGTAAGAAGAAATGAGATGAAAAAAAGACATAACTTGTGGTTTTAGTGAAAGTAAAAGGGGAGAAATAAAAACTAAAAAACTTGTAAGGCTGATCTTATTATTCTTATTATTAATTTCCTTTTTCACCTTTTCGTTTTAATTTTCTTAAACTAAATACTCATAAATACTTCTGAAATTCAGTGGACTTAGATAAAAAAAAACAAAAAGTTCAGTTATAATCATTGTGTGTTTAGACTATTATGCTTTTGGGTAAAAAGAATATTTCTTGAAAATAAGTTATAATTTTATAATTTTTAATTTAATAATAAATGTTTGATTAAATAAATGACAATATCAAAATTGACTTTTTTTTACCCAATAGTATCATTTTATTTTTTTTATTTCTTTCAATAAACTTCTTTATTCTTTAATTCATGAAATAATACTCTTTTTTAATTATTTTTTTACGTTCAATACATCAATTGTGTTGTTTTTTATTTGTGTTTTTTTAAGTTATTAAAAATTGTGATTTTTAGTTGATTAAAATTTAGAAAAAAATAATATAAAAATAATTAAATTGTTTTTTTTAAATAATACAAAGAAAATAAAATGAAATATTTTATAGGACAATAAATGAAAAATTATCTTATTTTTTATTTTATGAAAAATTTAAATTTGGAAGAATAAATTATATTAAAATAATTATATTAATTTTATAATTTTTTTTATATTAAAATTGAAGTTGGAAGAAAAAATTATAATAAATTATAAAATTGTTATTTGAATTAAAATTTGTATTTTATGTTTTTTAAAAATATATATAAATAATTAATCTCAAAAATAAAATAAAATTATTGAGATATTTTTTTTATAAAAAATATTAATTAAATGGTTTAAAAATTTCAAATAAAATTTGATTTATTTATGAATTGCTTTTAAATGTTATGATTATTAGTTAAAAATTGTTAATTATTGAAATGATGTAGTACATGTAGAAACTAAAGAGGAAAATAAATGACATACATATATTCATTAAATAGTTTAGTTACTTTGTGTAAAATGAAACATAATCAATAACAAGAAGTGGACGCTCCAACAATGTTGAAACATATTCTTTTTGTGTCCGGCATTTGACAATGTGAACATTTTTTGGACCGACCTTGTTCTTCCCTTTTGTCTATATTTGTCCTTATACGACTTGACTTAGGCCTTCCCCATTGATACTCTTTTCATGTTTGGATTTGGGCATAGTCTCTCAAAGCTCTCTATTTCTCTTTCGTGTGGCATCTTCTCTCAGGAACCATGAACTGTGACCAATCCATTTCAATTCAAATCCATTAAAAATACTTGATCTCGGCACTAAAATTTAGGTAAATCTTTAGTTTGTTTTACCCACGTTAAATCATGTCTCTTTCTTTTCCTTAAATTTTTGGATTCTCTATTCGCATTATGCTTGTCTTTGATTCTTTATTCGCATTTTACGATTCACATTTTTGGATTCTCTTGATTAGGATTTGAAGAAACATCATGTAGCATTGCCTGATGAAGTGACTGATGTCTTGAAGTCCATGCAGCTTCTTAGTATGCTTTTACTAGAAAAATGCAAAAAATACATTAATAGGTTTTGGGATTTTGTTCTGGTATTAGGTACTGAATATAAACTCTTAACAAGAAAGTACTTCGACGAGTCCTCTGAGCGTAAGCGACTTTACAATGAACTAATTGAACTCAAGGGGAATATTAGAGTTTTCTGCAGATGCAAACCATGAAATGAGAGTGAAATTGCTAATGGTTTTGTATCTGTTGTTAATTTTGAGTCGTCTTCAAATAATGAGCTTTAAGTCTTTTGTGTAGAATCTTCTAAAAAGCAATTTAAATTTAATCATGTATTTGAGCCAGAAGATAACTAAGGTAACCAGAAGTTACATCTTTTATTGGTTTTGCAATGAAGAAAATTACTTTTATGGAAAATTATTGAGACTGAATGATTTTTTTCTTTCAATTTAAATTTTAATATAAAAATACAATTACAAAATTATTATAATTTATTTTGCCAATTTTAAATTTATTATAAAATATAAAATAAAACAATTTATCATTTATATTTCTATTATAATTAATTAAAAAAATTATAAAATATTTTATTTTATTATTCTCTTTGTATTATTTTTTAAAAAAATTTATTTCAATTATTTTTACATTATTGTTTATCTTAATTTTAATTAACTAATAATTACAATTTTTAATAACTTAGAAAAAAAACACAAACAAAAAAAAATAAGACAATTGGTGTAACCGTATAAAAAATAAAATAAACAAAAAGTTAACTCAATTGATGTAACTGTAAAAAAAACAAAAAACAAAATAGAAAAAAACACAATTAATATAACCATAAAAAATAAAAAAATAAAAGAGAAAAATAAAAGAGTGTTATTTCAAAAATTAACTAATAAAGAGATCTATCGAAGAAAAATAAAAAATGAAAGAATCCTATTAGGATAAAAAAAAGTCTATCAAAATTAGAGGTAGAAAGATAATTGAAGGTAGTTTATCGTAGGATGACATAAATTATCTATTTTTTTTATATAATTTTAATTTACTTACAAAAACGCACACAAAATAATATTTTTTTTAATTGTGTATAATTTAAGGTTTGTAATTTTGCCTCTTAAATAAAATGGTCTAGCTTTTATTATTATGGTTCATTATCGATAAAATATCATTTCATATTAATTTTTATTCTTTATTAATAATTTAAAAGCTTAAATAACATTTTGGTCTCATAAAATTATGAATTTTGAGTATGATCTTAATATTTTTTTCCTTTCTATCTTTGATAGAAAAAACTTGTTGTTGTTTTGTTTGTTTATTAACATCTATGAGGTGATGATTTATCTTTTTAAGTGACATATCAATAGTTGAGTATGATTGACACGTTTGCGTTTACTTTTTCTCTTCTATACATTTTTACATTTTGCTTTTTATCCTTAGTAATATTTTTTTTTTCTCATCTTGGTCTGAATTTTTTTTTAATTTTTGTTTTGACTTTTATTTTCTATTGACATCCTTAAAATGACCATATCAGGAAGGAATTGAGTATATCTAACACATGTATTTTCTTAAAATTTGTTTGAAAGAAAAAAAAATAGTGTTACCACTTGTAGGAACCAAAATATAAATAGAAATTAATTTTTTATCAAAAAATAATAAAACAATTTATTTTACTGATAACTATATAAAAATTCAAAAATTTATGGGAGATAAAAATAATAATTTAAATCAAATTTAAATATAGCATCATATATCTACCGGATATTGATGCCTTATTGTAAACTGAAAATTCATGAATTTATATTTGTAAATGCAACACACACAAAAACTAATAAATAACATAATAATATTCTTTAATTATATATCACTTTTTAGTTTAAAAAAATGAAATAAAACAATAATTTCAATTTATTTATAAAATAATATTAAAAATTTATTATTTTGCCTTGGGTCATGGGTATCTCATATATTTTTCTATTAATCAATATATTTTATTTGAAGAGAGCTTCTCTCCATCTTCATATTTCATTTTCTCAAATCCAATAGCACTTTTGATGAGCAATTCTTACTTTAACAATTAGATTAAAAGTGATACAAAATTCATATAAATCTCCCTCCAACATCATTTTAGGAAGTTGAAAGTGATGATAAAGTAAAAGACAAATCCGATCCAACTTGGTAACACGTTGATTTTGTTCCCTTTGTGCAAACATAAAAAAAATTGGGTAGTGTACAAATGTTTAGCTTATAATCTATTCTTAGTATCATTGCATGGCATCAAAGAGAAAGCCATGCGTACGTAAAATCAAAGGTATTTTCTCTCTGTCCTCATGCTTAAACATCAGATTATGTTTCCATGTTTTATGTCAACATTAATAAGGATAATTATCTATCATTATAACAACTTTGCATTAACAATTACGGGTCATTTTTAAGATTAAGAACAGTGCTAAGATAATTTGGATCTTTGGTTATAATGGTGACTAAAACTTTTTTTTTTTTTTGTTATTGAGAGGATGGGTGGAAGTAGACCAGATCAAGTTTAGTAGGTTTGGATCTGATTTTCTTTAAAAAAGAAACATCTTAGTGTGGTAACTTTTTTTTAATGCGTGGATGTTCATGTTATTATATAATAGATAGTGGTGGATTTTTTGGAGGTGTCAAAATATTTTTTTTATAGGTGTAAACAAATTTTGGAGTATAAAAAATATTAAAATTGAAAAAATATATTTTTTATATTAGTTTATATATATATATATATATATATATATATATATATATGTTAAAAAAAATTAGGAGTGTCATATCATATGTATTGTATATTCGTTGTTGACCTTATAATATATAATTATGACTATTCGTGTAACTATTTTTTCAAATTGCAGTTAAAAATTAAGTGAGAGTGAGTTTTAAAATAAGTAGAAATATGAAAATTAATCAACGTATGTGAAAAAAATTTATAAATTTATCATCTTAATATTTTTAGTTAAAAATAATATCAAATTTTTTTATATGAATTATTCATGACTGGTTAAATCAACATGTAATTATGTATAAACAATACAACATAACATAATAAATAATCAACGTACGTGAAAAAAAATTATAAATTTATTATCTTAAGATTTTTAGTTAAAAATAATATCAAATTTTTTTATATGAATTATTCATGACTGGTTAAATCAACATGTAATTATATATAAACAATACAACATAACATAATAAATTACACATTTAAAAACTTACTTTATTACAAGGCCTTAAACCAGTTTAAACTTTTTCTTTCAATAATTTTAAGCTTTAGCATGTTTAGTAATTTAAGAAAGATAAATATATTTTAAAAGTTAATATAACGAAAATAATATAAAATTATTATTTATATTTACTTTTAAAATCTGGCTTGTGAAATTTATAAAATATTTTGGGATAACCCTTTTAACTAAATAGACATTTTAAGATCAATTCTTTTTTTTTTTTTTAAGAAAAAACCTTTAGTTTTATTTTTAAAATAATAAATGACTTAGCTAAAATAAATGGGATAAATTGATTTTAATACATTTTAAAAAAAATGATAAAAGATTATTTTGCCCAAATCATAGAAGAACGAATGAGTTTCAATTGATTTTAATATGTTATTTGAAACTTCAATCCATTAATTAATCAATTCGGATGTATTTCAATATGTAACGTCCCATATTTTTCATATAATAGAAACTTTATTGCATAAAAATTATATAAGAACAAAATATAAATATTCATAGATTCATTCATATATGTTTCAAAATAGATTTCTCCATATAAGATTTAAAAGAAATATCTTCCTAAAATTACAATAAATAAAGTTTCTCCATCAATTCACTGGAGATTATACCACCTTTCAAATCCTCTGCTCCCGTGTAATATACACGATCATCGCAGTTTTAAAAACAAAACAAACAACACACAAAAAGAAGGGTAAGCTAGAGAGTTTTAAAAATTGTATTTTCATAAATTAAATTTCTAAATCAACAAAAACAACAACAAATCAAGTTTTCGTAATTCATCTCATACATCACATTATCACTAACACATCACACATCATACTCATGAGACACCCATATGATCTGGTATGTCCGGTTCTTTTTTACACCGTAGCGCAGTTATATAATCATAATCCATATGATCTGGTATAAACAGTTCTTTTTCACACCGTAGCGCAGTCATATAAACTTAATCCATATGATCCAGTCTGATCGGTTCTTTTTCACATCGTAGCGCGATCATATAAACTCAATCGATATGATCCAGTCTGACCGGTTCTTTTTCACACCATAGTGCGGTTATATGAATCCTTTAACCCACATAATCTGGTCTGACCGGTTCTTTTTCACACCGTAGCGTATTCATGTGAATCTATTAAGCCATATGATCTAGTCCAATCGGTTCTTTTTCACATCGTGCCGTAGTCATATGAACCTCCTTCGACTCCCACCACCTAGTCATCTTCATCTATGATTCCAATGACTAGCAGAGTCAAGATTGAACCTCCTTCGACTCTCACCACCTAGTCATCGTCATCTATGATTCCAATGACTAGTAGAGTCAGGAGATGGGTAGTCTCGATTACACACCACATCATTCACAAACACAAACATTGATACTACATCATACTATACATAAACATTCATTTCATTCAATTCAAATTCATCCAATTCATATTTAATAAAATAAATAATTATAATATATATCAAAAACAGTCAAACTAACTTCCCTTACAAAATATCATAATTCTAATTAAATTTATATTTCAAAGGAGACAAACATTTATAAGAAAACATACAACTAGCTTCCCTCATCTCTATAGAGTAGAGATACTCAAAAACCCTAAAATCACGGGCAATCTAACTCTGTTCAAGAATCTGATCGGACACTCTTGATCTACTCAACGCTAGGAATCTAGGGATGTCCTCTGATTGTCAATTTGATAGCCCATGAGATCACAAATCTAGAGAGAAGGTAGAAAACTTTAAAAGAGAAATTGTTTGAGAGATGGTGATTTTCATAAGAATGAAACTGTATATCTTCTTAAAGAAAGAGAGAGATTTGGTAGTTTTTATAAACAAAATATCTTCTTAGAGATAATTGGTAGTTTTTATTAGAATAAAACAGAATATCTTCTTAGAGAGAGTTGATAGTTTTTATAAAAATAAAATAGAATATCTTTTTAGAGAGATAAAATATCTTCTTAGAGAGAGAGTTGGTGGTTGTTATAAAAATAAAAAGTAAATAACTATCTTTTATTTACTTAAACAATTATTCTGTTTTATTTATCTCTAAAACTAAATTCTAGGTTAGTTTTTTATTCTATAGCTATTTTCTAGGGTATTACACAATATATTAAAACATAACCAATAATCATAAAACTCAAGTAAAAAACACTAAAATTCGTGAAGTTAAAATTTATTTAATTTTATCACTTGAGTATTACAAAATGAAGTGTAAACATAAATTATGCTCATGAAGAAAGTAACTACTATTTATTACTATACTATTTATCACCAAATTTTTCCATTACTCTTTATATTTAATCTCTTCAATCATATATTAATTCTTTTAAGAGCAAGACAATTGTTCTTCAAAGTATCTTTATGCTCTTAATATTGTTTCGATTCATAATTATATACCTTATCTTACTTAACAAGAAGAGTTTCTTTAAAAGAAGGAAAGGACTTTTCTTCCCTTTATTTGGTTTGTGCTTCCTCAGTTTGTATATGATAATTTTGTTCTTCTAGTATAGACACTTGTTTCTCACATTTATAAACCTATTGATCAACCTGATCTTATAAAGAGCAGTTTATTCAATCTGGTTAGACGGGTGCATTGCAGTTGTACTTTTCCCTTATAAATCAGTGTCATAATGTTAAAAAACTTTGGACAGAAAAATTGCAAAGGGGAGATGATAAACAAGCAACCTTTTTCCTTCAATGTTACTTCAAAAATAAAGGCAGACCAATATAGTTGGATGCCATTCTTGAATGCATAAACGAGTAACATATCATCCTCTATTAGTTAAGCATGGTTGCTCCCTCTCAGAGCCAAGACCTAAACTATAACAAAGGTTTGAAACCTCTAATTCATTTCATACCACCAGTTTTGAAGTGCTTAAAGGTGGTTCCTTGTACAATGGTTGAGTTTCTCAAACAATCCAAATAAATTGAAATTTTGTTGAATTCTCAAGCTCAAAAAGAAGAAAATTCACCTTCCAATTTAAATTCAACAAGATTTGCCCAAGTATATTCATCAATAATATTTTTTTTACCCTTCACCTTTGAAATGAACACTTTTCATACAAAAGAGACTAAACTATACGGTGTTAATATCGGATATCTAAGAAGCAACGACCATTTTAAAGCCAATCAAACCCATGAAACCCAATGTGAATTTTGGCCAGGATAGAAAAGTCAATGAAAAGTGTAATCATGACAAGTGTGAAACAATCATGGAAAGTATAACTTGAGCATAAGAATCATGGAATGACAAGTCTAGGCTTGACAAGTGTGAAACAATAAGAGAAAATGTCTCAAGCATGAGAAGCATGGACCAATCTAAGCCATTGATCTGAATCTAGATTTGAATTTTTAAATTTCAAATTCTTCCATTTTTTGCCTTTTTCAAATTTTAGCCAACTAGTTTACATTTTTAAATTTGAACTTGAATATAATTCTAGACATATTTACATTTCAATTAAGCTTAGAATTTCATAACATAACTTACTCTCCTATTTGTAAAATGACATTTGATATATTAAATTTTTTGAGAGAGAATTATGGACACTTTAAGTGTGAAAGACGTTTCTTGAATCTTATCTCAATTCTTAAGAGTCAAATGGTGATTATTAATTGGAACTTATCTTAGAGAAACATGAAATCTTCTTCCTATCCTACAAGTTGGACAACATGCTCCATCTCTTAAGTATTCTCATCTTTTCTCTTTGTTTTCTCATTTCCACCATTGTCATGTTTATTCTTGTCTTATTGAGGTTCTTTTGTTCTTTTTCTGTTCATAAATGCAAATTTTACATGTGTGACTTTTTCTTACTAGAGAAGGATGTTGGATTGAAGATCAAGAGCAACTCTTGGTGAGATGGAAAGGAGTTTCCATCTTGTGTAGAGAAAAAGATGTGATGAGAGAAGTAGAATGTGAGCACAAATTACCATATTTTGTCATATCTAAATTTGAGTTTTTGAATTAAGACTTATTTACGATCCTTATTTTAAGTCACAAAGACATATAGAGATTGTAAGATTAGAGTCATCTTAACCAATATGAATTTAAATAAATATTAAAAATAATTCTAGCGTTAGTTAAACTGACACCTTTAAATAAATGTAAAAACAAATTATGATAACGTTGGTCTGGTCAACTCTAACTTAAAGAAAATAAATATTAAAATTAAATAAAATGAATGTTAGTTAGATCGATACTAACTTTAATAAATACTATATTAATGTTAGTTAAGTGATTTTAACTTAAATAGCTATAAATACTAAATTAATATATATAACTTGATTAATTTTAATATAATCAATTTTATTATTCTAACTTTAAATTAGAGTCCACTAAGTTGTTGGTTGATCCTATATGTGATATTATTGTTTGATAGCTACTTGTTAATATTCTAGTAATGATTACATACCAATATATATATAACTTTAAGAAAAAAAAAATAAAGTATAACATAAATCCTTTTCAATCTCTATTGAGGTTGTCCTCATGCAACATCCTCTAGTCCCCGTGACACACAATCATTGTAATTGATAAACAATACACAAACACACCACAGAAGGTAAGTTGGAGTTTTAAAAAAAAAAAAAACTCACACCTATATACACGTACATTCATACCTACACACATTGCATTCACATCTCATCCATATACTGTAATGGATACAATTTCACTTTAATCATTAACACCTATCAAAATCAAGTGTCTAACTTTAAGCTCATTGAATACCTATCATGTCACAAGTCACTAATATCAACATCATAGACACTTGACTGTACTTCGAAAGACTCATGTGTTAAATTAGACTCAAAGATTTGCACTTATCATACTACATTTGCTAAGTTGTCACCAGAACAAAATTACATAATAGGAACTTAGTTCACTCATATGATAAGTTCACTCATATGATAAGGTGAATTCCTATGACCTACCAAACACAACTTCTTTTAACACCACAAACTAGGTCATAGAAATCTCTTACAACTCCCACTGCCTAATATTTTTTCTCTATGTGAGGCCAATATTAGTATATTCAGGCATCTCCTTCAGAATCCCAAATATTCAAACAATCCTGAACATTTCAACATAGTATTCCCTCACTGAAAATAACTATGTTCACTACACACCACATGTCATATCACAACCATACCATCATAGAGTTTGATTCATACACATATACATCCAACTCAATTTAGATGCAAATAAATTGAAAATTAATATTCATTACATTATAATAATGTTCAAACATAATATATTGGTCAAGTATAACAATACACTGAAAGATAAATAAAATTGAGCATTTAGAAATGTTTAAAAATACATTTCTTCAAAGTTTAAAAAATGCCCTCTCAATTAAGAACATGTTACAATTCTTCTAGCAACCATTCTGCTCACCTAACTAAAGGCATTATCACACTAACAACTTTTAGTTTCCTAATGACCAAAGTTTTCATCCAACAATTACACCACTGGGATTTTTTTTCATAACAAACTTCTTGCCAAACGAAGATGACTTGCCAAGTTGGGATGACTTGCCCAATAACCAAAGCTCTTAAATTTTCAATTAAATTAATTTCACCTAGTGAAACTTGGCTTGCCCAACAATCGAACCACGAAGAGCTTTTATTTAAATAACTCATCATCGTATTTGGCTCGCCCAACGACCAAAGCTCTCGGATTTTTGATTAAATAAATTTTTGCTAGTGAGAGTTATGCTCACCTAACAACTCTACATAATAAAAAAAATCTTCTAAGTGTTCTAGTTGGTTCAAGCTAAGCTTTCACTTCATTTTTATGCCTAACATGGCATATTTTACTTCAAAACAACCACAACTTGAACCAATTTGTCTGAGATGCATTATTCTAACACAAAATTGATAAATATAAAACAATTCCATTCTTTTAAGTTAAACAATTTCTTCTCAAGCTCAAACATTTAAAATATATTCAAACAACACATGATCCCTACATAAAATCAATTAGTGTGGCCACATCACCTTTACATCCAAATCATCTATCTTAAGGTATTATCAAAACTTAACTAGCCTCCCTTATATTTTTTAACTTGCTCAAATCAAGTTTAAGCTCCCAATTTCACCACTCTCTTAGGAAGGATAAATTTGTATATAAAACACTCTAATTAACAATCTAAACATACCCTCATGCTTCTTAACAAAAATTTATCTTATTAGAAGGACCGTATGCAAACACTAGTCCCCAGACATGCAAAACTTCTCAAAATTGACTCAAGAAAAAAAGGCAAAGAGAAACTTACTCTAAAACAATTTTGTAGATTTGCTATGTTCTCCACTGAGATTCCTAATACACACTTTGATCTAGAAGAGATGAACAAAGCTTTCATAAATTTAGAGAGAAGACAAGACAGGTAAACAAAAAATATTTAAGAAAGATGATTATTATTTTGAAATGAAATTTGAATAATTAATTTTTCTATTTATAAGCTTTATAATTAAATAATAAAATATTCATACTTCATCTTGGTTATACCACTTTTACTCTTAAATAATTAACTTGGTTCTTATAACTTCATGTTTAAATATAATTTTATTTCTTATTTAGTTTTTAGTCTCTTCAAAACAATTTGTTATTTTTAAATTCTTTGACCTTATTTAATTGTTCTTTTTAGTCACTATAATTAACTATAGCTAAGTTTATCAATAAAAATAAAAATGTTAATTAAGATAAAAAAATAAAGAAGAATATTTTAAATTAGGATAAATATATTAATGTTAGTTATGCAATTAAATTAACAATACCAAAAGATAGGATTTATATATAGTCAAAATGGATATATAATGGTCAAAATCGGTATGTAATATTATATATATTATTACATACGAATTTGTATTCACATGTAAATTTGTATGTAAAATTTATATATAAAATTCATATGTAATAATTTGTATATAATATTTTGTGGATAATGCTAAATTTACATATGAATTTGTATCCAATACATAAAATTTGTTTGTAGATAGATGAGAAATTTTTTGTAGTGTACATAGCATGTTTAATATAGTAGAATATTTTAAAAAGCTTAAAACGATACAAGACAATATTTATGAGTATCTAAAACACTATGAGAAAAAAATAGAATTAACAACCCTATAACTTTTAATAATTTTTTATTGTAATTTCTTAATCATTATTTAAAGATTTTGATTAGATAAACTATTAATCCTAATTGACCCTAGTTCTCCATGTTTCTTACGCTAACAAAGCTGTGAGATAATTTGGCACAAATGAGGGTCATGATGACGAGTGTACATGCTAAATACCAAATCAGACCAACAAACATTTCTAATTAAGCCTCAATATTCTGAAATGGAGTTGAGTGTGGCACACATGCTCAATTTTTATTGAAACGTTAAAGCATTAACTTCATCAATTAGTGATTTGGTGTACAACATAAGCCACTAGTTTGCAGGAAGTTTTTAGCTCAAAATTTTGTATTTTTCACTGACTTTGCATGGAACAAGTTTGTGTTAGATTACTAACAAATTAAGGGGTTAGACTAAAAGGGTGAAAAATAACTTCTTTGAAAGGAAACTAATCTATCATCTTGTCATTTGGCAGGTTATGTGATAGTTTTTCTGCATCAAACTTAAGATGAGATATCATTTTCATGGTGCAATCATAGAGCACATCTCAGTACATTTTCATGCTTATAAAGATTGCAAGAAATTTACAGATTTCTTTCTCTCTTTTTGACCTGACATTGCAGTCAAAATGGCACATCTAACCATAAAAAACATAATTCTTTGGGCCATAAAAATCTCAAGGGAATAAATTATTTTAAAATATGCTAATTTTACTTGGAGTTTGATTTTCTTCAAACAAGCTCTGAAGTGGAGATGACAAAAAAAAATTCATTCTTATTGATATTTACGCATGAATTTCACAATAAATAGAAAGTAGATATTTTTATTGGATATCCTCAATAATAAATATCTAAATGGTAATATATATATATAGATAATAGATATTAAATATTAATTTATATTAAATAAATAGATAGAGATAAATAATAGATAATATATATATATATTAAATATAATACGGTTTAGGGTTTAAGATTTATCTGTACTCACCGTATTATATTTAATATATATATATTATTTATCTCTATTTATTTATTTAATATAAATTAATACTCAATATCTATTATCTATCTCTCTATCTATATATATATATATATTATAGATATTATACAGATATATAATTTCATTTAAATTTAAAAAAATAAAAATTTAAAGCTATTTATGAATATCTATAGTAAAAAATAATTCATGGTACATCACAAGTAAAAAGACAAATAAAAGACTAATAATAAGACATTTTTTTTACAGGATAAATAAGATAATTGCTATTTGTATCCAGTCTCACTTGTTGTGATCATATGAAGGTATGATTCTAATAAGAAAAAAAGAAATAAGCATTTTAAAAAATTCCACTTGACTGGACTTATAGTAGGTGGGTCTAACATAACTTTATATAAAGATATTTAAAAAAAACAAAGAAAAAGTATGTTAAAATTAATTGGGACAAAGCAAGCAACATCCATAATTGAAAAAGATGGTGTGCAATTTGCGTAAGGATTATTAGTACCTTAGAAGTTTTAATTAATAATGACTTGGAAATCAATTTAAACAATTGAAGATAGGCATTAACAACAGAAATTATTAGTGCATAATTTGAAGTTCCTTAAGATACATTCTGTATTGTTGAAGATATTTGATAATGATAAAATTTTTGGTCTATTTCTGTTTTGTCAATCCTTAGCTGGCTCAATATCAACTACATACCAAATGTGGAAAACCATGGATTGGACTAAAGCTGTCCCACTTATCTCATTACTTGTTTGACTCTATTCCAAAATGCACCCTATCATAAATTCCATTGCTTGTGTCATTCATAAACTTGTTCTGTTATATGAGACTTACCTGGCAACTATATCTTTATCCACCTAATTGATTATGTAATTTATATAATTTTTGAAACTTTGTGTCCATTAGTAAGACAAAATCAATTGGGAATTGTTACATTTTTTAAAGGATCAAAAGAAGTGAAACCATTTGGTTGTGTCTCACAGATTGTTGAGGATGCTGATATTTTATTGTTTAGGGAAGTGCATCATCTTGTGTTGATAGGGAAGAAAATGTAAATATCTTTATCTTGATTTGAAGTTGAAGTTACAAGTTGAGCTTTACATGCTACTGGATTTCCACTGAGAGATCACTAAATCCAATCTGCATAATCATATGAACAACTTAAACAGTCAACTAATTACTTATTAGAATTTAAATCATGAAGACTTTTTCATTGAATTTAACCTTATCTAAAGATGGACATATTATATCTCAAATAATTAAAAGAAGACACATACTTTTCAAGAAGTTGAGCTTTCATTGGTTAAAGTGATACTTAACAGCATAGTGCAATGGTTCACTAGAATTAACCCTATCTTTATGCTTCAAATATTGAAAACTATAAATACTGTTAAAAAGCAAAACAACCCTTTTGATATAGGTTTTAGAACTGGACAAAATTTAGTGTTAGTGTTAGCTTTGGATGAGCTGTGCATGTAACTTGAACAATGATATAAATTGCAATAATTGTTCAGCCCATTGTTTACTCCTACCATCTTTGGTTAGAACAATTACAGTTTTCTAATTGAAACCAAAAACAAAGAAGGCCCTAATGTCAGAAAAGAAAAAAGTGAGATGTTTTGAGACAAATAGTTGCATGCACAAACTTAAGTATCTGCCACATGAGACAGAGAGCCTAGTCAAGGGGGTCCATTCCTGTGGGACATTAACCTCATGGCTCTCATTTTCTATATTTGATGAGACCATGTAGATATTTAGAGCAAAGAAACAAAACATCTTTGTGAAATAGCTCATTTTAAATACATGTCAGAATCGTGACTCTTCTTATCTTGAATGTTATCTTGGAGTATCCATGTCAGGCACCAATCTTATTGGTTTGTAGAGTAGCAAAGATGATAAGAGCTTATGGAATGACCATGTTCCTTGTACCCCAAAAGAGACTAGGTTCTCTGAACAGTCTAACCAAACCTGTGTGGTAAAAATGCTTACAAAAACTTGGTTATGTACAATAAAAAGGAAAATGACACCACCAGTGAAGTTTACTCTTTTTCTTTATTTTTTTTATACACAATTTAATTAAAAAAATCTAGAACTCCTAATATGAGATTTCTGAGTCCTTAATATGAGTGAATTAATTTAATATTAGTTCTCAGTCTTTCTGACTATTTCTCCTGAAAATTGAAACTCAGATTCTTTCAAGCCTTCACAATTCTGCTTATGGTAATAAGTTTTGTACTCAGTTTTGTTAGGAAAAGTGAAAAACTGATTCTAAATTTTAAGCAGCAACTTAAATTTTGTACCTTGACAGATCAGTATACTGAGTTTTCTCAAGAGGGTGTGATGTATCAAAAGTTATTTTCATTTAAAGCACAAATGAACACTTATGTCTATATGTACTAATAAAATTTGTCAAAGTCAGTATGTGCCAAAATCACATTCAATTTCATTTTTTATGAAAAAAAAAATGAACAATTTAACAAAATTTTCCTTTCCATCCAAGACTGGATTTTATGCAGTAATTTTTTTATGTAAGTAATTCAAAGTGTTCCCTTTGGGGGTGACATGGGCACTAGTAGTGGGGTTCAAGTCCTTGCTCAGAAGCAGATGGGTTTAGAAAAACAATGGGCTCTGTACTAGGGTGCCATGATCTGTGATGAGTGACCAGAGCTTCAGTTGTGTCTGTTTGTCTGATGTGTTTTGCAGGTTAAAACTATTAGCCTCAAATTTTATTAAAGGATGACTTGTTTGTGTCACTAAAAATGTTTGGTTGCAAATTGACCCCACAATTCAGCACCGGAAAACAATGACTTTGCACCCACTTCTCGCAGTAAAAGTACCTCACACACACTTTTTGTGAGTGTATTTTAAGTCTCTTTGTCCCTCTTTCTTTTCATCCATTGCTTCTTCTTGATCAACCCTCTCCTCCCTCATTTAAATATGAAATAAACACACACACCCCAGAAAAAGAACCATGAAAAAGATCAATCTTTTACTCAAAAAATGCAAGAGTTTGTCAAGGCAGCTAGGGAGATCTTCATCATATAGCAGCCTGAGGTCCAAATCCACTAAAGAAGACATATGGGGTGGTCATGGCATGCAAGAAGATGAACATTGTGAAACAGTGTTTGTTGGTAGCACTAGAAAACGGTATGTGATCAGCAAAAAATATTTCAACCATCCTCTTCTGAATGAACTGATCAACAAGTCAAAGGCAAAGGGCAGTGATGACAGTACTGTGTTGGTGGTCAACTGTGAGGTGGTTCTCTTTGATCATCTATTGTGGATGCTAGAAAATGCAGATCCTAAGTTTAGTTCTGAGTCTTTGGAGGAATTGGCAGAACTCTATGTGTTTTGATAGTTTTCAAAGTGGCAGATTGCAAAGGCCTAATGTAATTAAGTATATTGGGTTTTACCTGCATTTTGCAAAATGTAATGCTTGAGTGTCCTTTTTCTTTTCTTTATTATAACTTCATCAAGTAAATGCTTCTGCAATTGCATACTTCATTTATGTTCTAACTCATTGGATTTTTCAAGAATCATATCATACATATTTCTAAGAAATACACACATACACATGAGATGTATGATGATCATGATGATATTATACAATTCATAGGTTAGATTTGTGGATTGAGTTTTATAAAAAGTTAATAAAGTATAAATCTTCTTGAAGTGTTTAGCTTTCTATAAACTGAAAGTTTGGAAATCTAGTTATTGAATTATGTAATATCATCTTGATGATAATCCCATGCATATAAAGGACTGTTTAATGAAATTTCAGAAAGCTAGAACTGTAATCAACTCAGGTTTTTGGTAAGAAAAAGCAAATCAAAATTTTGAGGATAAAAGGAGAAGGAGGTTGTGATATTATAATAAGAACCAAGGAGGCAAGAACCTGTGCCATGATGCTCTTGTCCTTTGCAAATGTAAGTGACTATTCTTTAGCCCTACTATTTTAACTTTTGTGTTAAAAGCAATTTGATAAACTACCATATTTATCTCTCATATATATATATCTCTCATATATATATATATATATATATATATATATATATATATATATTAGGTGCACTTATAATACCAATGTAAGTTTACAACTTTATAATAACTGGTATCTAATGTATTATAACGATCAAAGAAGATTAAGATCTATATTTATTAACATGTTAACATATTAAATCTTTTTTACGTTGAAACCTCATAATTTTATATCTTTATCATGTTTTCATATTTATACTATTGATTTGGTGCATAATTAATGATGAAAAGGATTGCTGGCTACTAAAGGGACTGGCCTATTTATTTTTCCCACGCATCAGCATTTTTTAATTTGTATTTTTCAAAATTGTGTAAATATTTGCTTTTAATTTGATTAAAGACTGAAAAATAATACGTGTTAGGTTCTTAAAATTTTGAATGAACTTATTTTGTTTCAATTGTTGTTAAATTGTAAATATTATATTGTTGAGCTCATTTTTTTAACTCATCCATTGTTCAAGTTGAATGAATGTTACTAGTGATAATTATTAGAATTTTGTGGTTTTTTATTCTTATATAGATCAAAATTTTACTAAGAAAAGGTTACTCGAGGAATATAAATATAATGTTAAAGTTATTAGTTATTTTAATGTATGTCGATAAGTTAATTATTAGAGTGAAGATTAACCTACCAACAAAGTGTTCTTTCGAGTGATATTAAACTCAAAAATCTTAAGCAAAATTTTCAAATTGAATTTTATGCTTAAGAAAAACTTGATTTGAACCAAACATGGACAATTTCTGCAGTGAAACATGGCCAAATTATTATGAGACTAAAGCAATAAACTTATTAAAATTAGCTACTATAAATTTTATTTTTTATTTTTTTGCCTTTTGCTTCTTCGCTTCTCTAAAAAAGAATACAAAAGTAGAAAAATTAAGATATTCACATTCTATCATACCATAACAAATGATTTTATATTATGTAATAACAAATTATTATTTATGGTAAATTTATCAATTTTATAATAAATATATTAAAAATTATAGAAATAGTAATTTTTAATTCGTTAACAAGGCGAAATTATTTTATAATGTTAGGGTAATTTAAAAATATAAAATGGAGGATATTTTGTTTGAGAAAAAGTTCTTTTAGAGGAAAAATAAATCATGATTGAGTTTCTTGACTTCACTAAAGAATTATCAAGTGTATTTATCAAATAGCTGGATTTTAAGAGAACTTTGGATTCATTTATTTGTAACTAGTTTAAAAGTGCTAATAAACATAACACGATTTTTATGTATTACTCACCTAATTACTATTGTACAAAACAACTGTTAGAATTGTATTTATGTTAGAATCGTTAAAAGAAGTTACCGGATCAAGAAATATGGTTTACTTATTAATAAACTTCAAACAAATGAGTCTCATTGGGTCCATTAGGTGATATAGATTACACGGGCAGACTCATAATGTTAAAAAGGTTACAACATTTTTACTTTTGTGCTCTTTCTTTAATTTACTTTTTCCTAATATGAAAATTGGAATTATATATATATAAATTCTAAATAGCATATTAAAATGTATATTAAACATAAACACTAAATAATAATTTTAAATGGCGTTCGGTGTGTGACACTATATGCAGGTGACGGTGTGCGGTATTGTTGAGGTAGAGCGTGGAATTACCGAAGGTGGTAGGTGAGATAATGGGCAATGGAAAATAAAAAATTCTGAAATAGAGAGAAAAAAAAAGCCCACATATTAAGAAGTGAAAGAGAATAATTTCTTACCTCATCTTATTATAATAATTATTTTATATACAATAAATATAAGAGTATAATTATGCTATAATTAAATGTGTGAACTTAATTAGGTTATAATTAAAGAAACTAATTAGTATAACGAAAATATACATTTAATGATAATAATCAACACAATCTTGCACATATATGTATAATATATATGTTAACACGCCCCCGCAGTTGAAACGGGAGGTTGCCGAATGCTTAAATTGTCTTGAAAATTCTCAAATAACACCAATGGAAGACCTTTGGTAAATATATATGCAATCTGATAACATGATGGGACATGTAACACTCGAACCTGGTCGCAAGCTACCTTTTCCCGTACAAAATGTATATCCATCTCAATATGCTTATTGCGTTGATGCTAAACAAAGTTACGAGCAAGATATATAACACTAACATTATCACAATACAACAATGTAGCCTTTTGAATAGGACAATGAATCTCCGATAACAAGTTTCGCAATCAACATGACTCAGAAACCACATTGCCAACCCATCGGTATTCTGCCTCTACACTTGAATGTTGACATTTAGCGGACCAAGAGATCAAGTTATCACCCAGAAAAACATAATAACCCGACGTTGAACGTCGTGTATCAAGGCACCCACCCCAATCAGCATCAGTACATGAAATAAAAGTGGATGTGGAAGATGGACAAAGGTGAAGACCAAAATCCATAGTACCCTGTATGTAGTGCAAAATGCATTTAAGAGCATGCATGTGCTCCTCTCGTGGGTCATGCATGAATAAGCTTATTTGTTGTACAACATAAGTAATATCGGGTCTCGTGAATGTAAGGTATTGAAGTGCCCTTGCAAGTCTCTTATACAGAGATGGATCCTCAACCGGTTTGCTCGTAGTAGCACCAAGCTTCGATTTTGTATCAACTAGAATAGGAGATGGCTTACACGATGACATGCCGACATGATCAATGATCTCAGCAACATATTTCTTTTAAGACATAAAAATAAACCACCTGTATGACGAGTGACTGCAATGCCCAGGAAATAACTCAATGGGCCCAAGTCATTCATAGCAAATTCTGAGCTAAGAAGAGAGATGATAGATTGACGAAGCTTATCAGAGAAAGCAATCAAAATGATATCATCGACATATAATAAAATATAGGCCATAGAAGCACCGATGCGATAAATGAACAAAGAATGATCTGAAGTACTATGAGAAAACCCAAAAGTGTGGACATAGTTAGCAAATCTCTTATACCAAGCCCTCGGTGCCTATTTCAGCCCATAAAGAGATTTCTTCAGCAAACACACATGATCTAGTTTATCAGGATCCATGTACCCCAAAGGTTGATACATGTAAATCGTCTCCTTGAGTTCTCCATGTAAGAACGCATTTTTGACGTCAAGTTGATGAATTAACCAAGCCTTAGAAAGAGCCAAACTGAGAATCGGTGAATAGTCAACCGGTTTGACTACTGGACTAAACATCTCACTACAATCCTCACCAACCTGTTGAATTTTACCATCACCTATAAGACGGGATTTATGCCTCTCAAATGAACCATCAGATTTTTCTTTATGAGCAAAAGCTCACATAGATCGAATGATGTTAACATTTGGAGGAAGGGGCATCAACTCCCATGTCTTATTTTCAATAAAAGCATTATATTAATCATCCATAGCCATTTTCCACTTCGGGTCATAAAGAGAAAACATAGGATTACGGGATAGAGGGGATTTAGACATTGATGTAAGAAGGTTGAAAGACTTCATAAGCTTATAAATCCTATGTTGACTCCTAGTAACAGGACCTGTGGGTAGACTAGAGTGAAAGATTGGAGATGGATGAGGAAGAGAGCCAGGTGGGAGAGTGGAAGTAGAAGCTGGGCTTGAGGAGATGGGCTCAGGAGAGGGAGGAAGGAGTGTGACCTGTGGGTTTATTGAATTATTGAAATGATAGACTATATAGGGTGACTACCCATCATCCAAAAATCGATAAGTGTGATTTTGAGGAGTATATAACTTCGCAAAAGGAAATTTTGTCTCATCAAATAAGATATGAAGACTAATAATGAATTTTTTAGATGACTAATCAAAGCATTTATACCCATGACGATGTGAAGGATACCCAAAAAAAACACAAGAAGTTGACCGAGGTTGTAGTTTGTTTATAATTGTAGAGGGAATAAGAGGATAACATAAACACCCAAACACATGAAGATGGGAATAAGATGGATCCTTTTGGTAAAGAATGCGAAGAGGAGATTGATAGTTTAATAGGTTATGAGGAAGTATATTGAGAAGGTAAGTTGTCATTTGCAAAGCATGATACCAAAATGAAGGGGAAAGGGAAGCATGGGCCAATAAGGTACGAACAATATTGTTGATCATACAAATTTGTCTTTTGACTTTCCTATTTTGAGGGAATATATGAGGACATGAAAGATGAAATGAAAGACCATTGGCTTTACAAAAGTATCAAAAGGGATCATTATCAAATTCTGTGCCATTATCACATTGTATAGTCTTTATGTCCCGCTCAAATTGGGTTCGAATAAATGTCTTGAAATGCAAAAATATAGAAAAAGTTTATGATTTTTGCGATAAAGGAAATGTTTAAAAAAATTTAGAATAATCATCCACAAACAAGACATAATATCTATGATTAGATGAACTCAAAACTGGTAACGTCCAAAGATCACTATATATAATATCAAATGGCATATTAGTGCTAAAATTTGAAGCATAAAATGGCAACTTAATGTGTTTTCCAAGAGGACAAGAATGAAAAATACTAGTGTCTTTAATTTGATTACATTCAATCAATTTATTCTTCCTAAGAGAGTTCAAAACAGGTGCTCTCGGGTGACCCAAACGATCATGCCAAAAAGGGATGGTTCTAAAGTAACAAAAGTAGATTGAGAAGTATCTGGATTTGTGATGGGATAAAGCTCGCCCCGACTTTCACACTGCATTACCAGCCTCCCCGTCTAAAAATCCTTCACCGAAAAACTAAAGGGATCAAATTAAACAGGGACAGAGTTGTCAGTTGTAAATTTTCTAACTGACACCAAATTTTTAACAAGGTGAGGGCATAAAGGACATTGTTTAATTTCAATGGAGGACACGGGAAAGACAAATTCGTGTGACCGTAACCATGAATTGGAATTGATTGACCATCACCAACAATCATAACATATTTATTGCTCATATTGAAATAAGACGTGAGGTTACCTTGTGTGGATGTCATGTGAGAAGTAGCACCTGTGTCCATGTACCAATTTACATCTGGAGGAGTAATACCAAGAGTATGCATTGGGGCTTTGATGTGAGCTAGATTTGGAGCTGTCATGTAGGCCTACTGGGGTCTGGTCCCAAGTATACCTTGTTGTGGTTTTTGCTTCTTTCCATAAGTGGGTCTAGCCCATGAATTAGAAGGATATGGACAAGGAGGTATAGCCCAAAGAGCCCAAGGTGCCATCCAGGACCACGGCTGCCCACCAGACCATGGAGCATTGATCGGATGGTGCTGACCTACTGGCTGCTGCCCACCATTACGACTGTAGCTACTGCCAATCTGGCCACCATTGCGACTGTTGTTGCCGCCACTTGGACCACCACCACCCGCATTACCCCTTCCGTTGGTACCCCCCTTTCCGCCTCCACGACTACCATTTTTGCTACGATTTTTTCCTCTATTATGATTGTGGTTCTGGTTCCTCTTCCCACCCTTAGTATTGCGGTTGGAAGAGGAATGATCAGAAATTTCATGAGAGTCATTTGAATAACGAGCAACCATGGCAGATGAAGAACTCTATGCCACCTTTGTAGCAAGGCCGACCTCTTCAAGAGTGAGCATCGAACGAGCTTGATAGAATTTGGGTAACGGGTCACTTTGACGAATAAGAGTGGCCACACCTTTGTAGGGCTTAGTGAGACCAGATACCAGTTGAATAACAAGTCTATTGTTGTCAACGGGAGAGCCGACATTCTTGAGTTGGTCCAACAGAGATTTGAGGTGTTGACAATATGCAGAGACATTTGAAAAATTTGCCATGTCTACATGAGTGAAATCATACTCAAGGGTGACAACATGAGAGTGTCTTTTATCCTGGAATATGTCACGCAATCTATTCCAAGCCTCCAGTATCGTGGTGTCGGATTCAAGAATTGTATGTAAAAGATCATGAGATATAGTGGCGTAAATCCACTATACAACCATAGCGTCAAGAGTCGACCAAAGTTTTTTCTCCTCCTCTGTTTGAAGCAGCTTCTCCTTACCTTGCCTCAGAGGAATAATATGATCAATTACTCTATGGGAGCGTGCATGAATCTTAAAGAGTTCCGCCCATGTGGAATACTTTACGTACTTTATCTCAAGAGTGATAGAAACATGGTTATTGATGTTGGATACAGCAAAAGTGGGATGAAAATAAGATTTTGAGGCAGACATGATGATTGAGAAGATAGGAGAAGAAGAAGAAGAATAAGAAAAAGGGACGGAACTGGGCTGCGAAAGACAGAGAATCGTAAGGATCTTTTCCTAGAAATTTGATACCATGGACTTTAAGTCTAACTCAACCTTACAAAATCGGCTTGTAAGGTAAGGTTTGCACCCACTTATTAACAATTGAAAGGCCTCATCTCTAGTCAATGTGGGATCCAACACACCCCCCTCACGTCGAGACTCCTCAACTCAAGCGTGAAATTTATATGTAAGGGTGGTCCGATAACGGCCCGATAACAAGTGGTCCGATATGCCCAACAATCTTGCTAGGATACGCTCCTCTAAATCACCATGCAAGACAACAATTTTAGCATCCATATGCTCTAAATGCAAATCCCAACTAGGCGGGCATGAAGAAAATAAAGAAGACAAGATTTAACGAGGTTCGACAATTTCTCTACGTTCTCGGGAGTGTTTGAGCGGTTGTGTTTTATTAGAGAGATCACAAAACTATGGTTACAATTACATATGGTTATATAAATAACACCTAAATACGGTATAATAACCAAAATACCCCTACACTCCTGGTCCAGCCCACAAAACCTATAACTTTCCCTTTCATTTGGTATTATGAGTCATACCTAACAGGGTTCAAAACATCAAATCAACTTAGGCAAGGTCAACATGGTGGTGGTTGAAATTTCAACACCAAAAGAAACTTTTCTATTTTGCCAACCTCACGTTAGAAAGATTATTGAAAGCAAAAAAAAATTGAACTCTTAGGTATCTACTTATCAACTAGTAAAGGAAAAAGTTAAAACTTGAAATGTTTCAACTTTTGTATAAAAAGGATAGATGGAAAGTGTATGGTGCATTTATGTGAGGATTTAAAAGTTAATCATGTCAACACTTTACATGATCATGTTCTAAGAGGAGAGAGAAAAAAATGAGGTTCATACATTTTATTTTTTTCCAATTTTTACCTACAAATATTAACACTGAGTTAAAACTCTCAAAGTCACTTCCTATATTTACCATAATAAGATAATGTAAACATTAAGATATATAAATAAAAATGTGAATATTTCTTATTAATTATTTTCATTTTATCATATGAAGATTCTTTTTTATATAGTGGAATCTTTATAGGCCTATTGTTAAAATTTTAACCATTTGATTAATAATATACAGGTTATATATAACTCTTTTTTCACATAATCTCTAATGAAATGGTGTTTGATTTTAGTATGTTTAGTTTTTTAATGTTGAATGTGTTAAAAGCAAAAGATCAATAATTTTATGATTTTTTATTAAATGATGAAAATAACTAAGTACAAACATGGTCATATTTCATCTATAAGGCGATAGTTTAACTCAATAACAAATCATGTAAAATGGAAATGTTCGTCTTACAGATGATGATGATATAACACTATGCAGTCTTCTTTTTTCGTCTAAGAAAGCATACACATGCTAAGATGATAACCACACAGAATTAAACTGACCTTATATTACTTAAAAACATATAAACGTTTATTATGTGTTGTAAGGAATGTACACTACTTTTGTTTGCCAAATAAATATGTTAACAAGGGGCAAACATCAAAAGATCTCTTAGACAAGAGTAAAAATTGCTTTTTTTCTTCAACAAATCCTAAAGTCATACATTGTCAACTTTAAAAGGATTATCTACTAAAGACACCCTGTCTAAGAAGACATAAATACATTTTGTTATTGGGATATCACATAAAAGAAAAAGAAAATTCTATTTATTATTACATGCAGTACATTTAATGCATCATTCATATACAAGCTCACCAAAGAAAAGAGGTATATCTAAAAGAGCTAAAGTTGTTCAATGGGTAGAAATGATCTCATAATAGTTACTTTCTTCAAAGTTTATATAAAGCAACCCAAAAAAAACAAGAAAGTGAGAGACTATATTATATTATGTTGAAATGTTGTCAAAATTTTTACACCCAACAAAGCTTTATAGAAGAACATTGTTAGTGTTTTATCAGTTAACTAGAATAAATGTACAAATATCATATATATTGACAGACGATAATGCACTCTAGTGAACAAACTATGTGATATAACAATAAAAAGAAGTTCACATTACCTTCATAGGTAAATATGAAGATGAAGTTTATTATAATATTGCTCACCACTTGTATTATTTTAAGAAGATGTTATCAACTTGATAGGATTAAGGTTATATGATGACTTTACCAACAAAATTTCTTTTAATTTCAATAGGATTAAAGTTATACTCGATCTTCTATCTCTTAAAGATATGAATGAGGGTCACGATAAAACTAAAAAAAGGTAAATTAAATGTGAAAAAAGAAAAGAGAATTTTTTTCCTTTTTAAACTTCCACATCTTCAAAAAAATTATTATTAATAAAGTTTTCTTGTCCAAATAATAACAAATTGTTTTTTGTTTAGGGTGTAGGGTTAGGTTAGAAAGAACAACCATGAAAAAAATAAAAATAAAAATTCTTGGCAAGGGTATAAAAATTTATCATGGATACTAAACCTTCTCAATTTTCCACTCTTAAAAATTTGAGAAGCTACAATAGATGATTTTTATTTGAAAAAAAAAATAGCACTCTTAGTCTTTGTGAAGCTTTTAACAATAGCAATTATTTTCAACTTGATTGACATAACAAAAGTAATAATCCTATAAAAATAACAAAACCTTTGAGTGTAAAAACTTTGAAGTCAAAATCTTTGAAAATAAATTTTGTGAAAATGAAAGTTTGGAAAATTTTCACCTATTTAAATGATGAACTTCAAAAATTTGGAGGAATATAAAATAAAAAATTGTTGAAAATAACATGTTAATCCAAAAATATACCAAATTATACATTATTTATTTTTATATACATATAATAACCCAATCAAAACATATATTACCCATTTACATAATCAATACATTGAATAATGAATAGATGTAAACATTAATTTTCCTTAATAGGATTCCAATAGGCCTATAGATAAATTTTTTTCTCACACACTTTAAGAAATACCAAAACATTATATCAAAAATCAAAGTTATACACTAACAACATCTCCAAACAAAATACCTTTAAAGTTTCTTCAATAAACTTAAAAAAATTTCAATATATTGATTCAGATGATACTGAATTTGGTCCCATAATCAAGATCTGAGATCCCAACCTTCTGGATGGAAAAACGTGATTTTAAAAAAGGAGAGATTTTATTAAAAATAGCAAGTTAGGTTTTCTGAGATAGATTAATAGATAGTTTTCTTTCCCTATAATTAGTGATTATATATAATTAGAATTACATATAAAAAAAAAAAAAAAAAAAAAAAAAAAAAAAAAAAAA
>Ga0209700_101913_pt1 | contig 43152 bp, 21 predicted proteins | sample SiratroredBW_FD_187528 | JGI IMG/M metagenome (GOLD analysis project Ga0209700, IMG submission 187528) | Root nodule microbial communities of legume samples collected from California, USA - Siratro red BW (SPAdes) (version 2) | ecosystem: Host-associated > Plants > Roots > Nodule | place: USA... | reverse complement strand
AAAAAAAAAAAAAAGCAAGAAGAAAACGGTAAAAGAAAAATGTTGAACCGAGATAAGCGAAACCGCGAAAGGCGAAAATCAAACAGGGAAAAGCAGGATTCCGGTGAATGTGTCGGTAGATCTGAATATCCTGAAATGAAAGAAAGGTTAATTGGACAAACCTATTACTGTTCGGGAAAAAGCGAATCTGAAGCAAGAGGAAGAGGAAGAGGCTATCTCCGCATTGTGTTGCGCATGGCGAAGGTGGAAAGAGAAGAACGCGGAATTTGAGTGCAATGAGGAAGTGTTGGAGGTAGATATAATAAAACGAGAGGGTGGGGTAGACCAGCGTTTTGTCCTTATGGGGAAACTCTTCAATTAATAGCATTTTTTTTAATTAATTTTAAAAATATTAATATTTTAAAGAATTTATGTTTTGTAATTAAAAATGGAAATCTTAGTGAATGCGATGTTTGTGAAAGAGAGAAAAGATAAAGAAAATTTAAAAAAAAAAAGTAGGGACAAAGGTCAAAATACGGTGGTAATTGTAGTATGAGAAATTGACGTCCCCTTGAATGGCGTGAAACCGGTGGGGGTCAACATTTCAACGTGTTGGGGTTTGCCAAACAAAGACCATGTCGCAGTAATTTCGCGAGGGTATATAAGTAATTGAGTGTAATATTTTTTTCAGTTAAATTTTTTTATTTTTATATTAATGGAAATTGTCGTATTATGAATGTCGGTGAATACTGCATGTGCTCTGAAAACTGTTATATTGTTTATTAGAAAGAGTTGCCTACAACTTAAGGCACAAAAATATTCGACGTGCCATTCATAATGTATTTGCAGATCAAATTCACTCGCCATTTTTTAAGGATATAACTTGGGTTTGAACTTTAAGTGTTACTGAAACAAATGTGTTTGTACACGTTCCCATTGAGATCTGTAACGTGGCTCCCACCACAAGTGGAAAAGTTTGAGAATTTTGAGTCGGTGGGTTCTTTTATTCTGTGTTCTTTAATATGACTTATTCATAAATAGGGTGGTAAAAATTATGTGATGATTTAGATTTAGAAGATTGCATAATGTGGCATGTCATGGATCGGTTGGGAAAAAGACTGAAAAGGACGCCTAAGGAAATGAAGTGCAATTGAAACAACACCATGGGTTGGTGACAAACTGTCATTATAAAATGACAATGTTAGAGATGGTCCCGAGTAGGTTTTTGTCTGTGCATAAGAAAATAACAAATGATATTTATTTCCACAATCAAAATTTGAATGAATTTAACTTTCAAAAATTAAATCATCAATATATTTTTTTATATTATTAACTAATAAAAATTATTGCTGGTATCTTTTTTAAATTAATGTTGACAGAGTTAATAAATTATTATATATGATACTTTATAATTAAACAACAATATATGCATAATTAACTCCTCTTAAAAACATAATTATTTGTTTTAAAACGTGCTGTTATTCCTTTTTTGGTCAAAATAATGGCTTTTGATGTATGTTATTATTGGTTCTGTTTATCAAGTTTAATTCACTTTATTTTATAATTTAAACTAAATTAATTAATATTTGTTTGGATATTTTTTTAATTTTCTTTTACGTTAGATCTCAATTTTATAACATGGTAACTGATTCATTTTTTTAATATATCCATTTTCAACTCAAATATGATAGTCCAATTAACTATTTTTTTAATAACCTTTTTCATTCATTGTTTTTTTCTTAAATATGTTAATATAGTTTAGTTTCTTGTATATTTGTTCTTTTCTTCTTTCATTTTGATTTTTTAAAGCCTTATCTAATGTTAACGTGCGAATAAGTACTTAAATCAAACCAATTTAGTTAAAATTAATTTCTTCAATATTATTTTACCCTAAACATGAATGAATCAAATCCATCAACATTATGGACAAGTTACTATATAAATATAAATATTGTAACTTTTGGTAAGCGTGGAGGTATATATTTCCATTTTCATATAGGTGCATAAATCTCTTCATTAACTATGCAAAATATCACAACACGTAAGCAAATTCAATGCAGAGAAAAAGATATAGACGTACAAACTTCATTAACTCGATACCTTGGATCTTAAAAATTGATAAATGAAGAATAAAATCCTAATAAAAGATAATTGTAGCGTATATTCCTCGTGTTGTAACTTATGGAAGCAATGACAAACATAAAATTATGAAGCCATTCGTGTACATTATACTCTGTTTTTCTTTAAGTCTCAGCATTTCTTAAAAATATTTTTTATTTAATTATTGTTTTTAAAATTTAAAACAAAATTAAATACTATTTTATCATTTATTACACTTTTATCTTTTATATAATATTTTAATATTGAATTAATTTAAATATATGCATTTATGGTGACGTGGAAAAAAATAATGAAAAAATTTATAAAGATTTCATTAAAACTAAAGAAACTTATTATATTTATTAATTTCCCCAAAAAAAAAAGTCTTCGATTATGCTTAAAAATGAATATAAGAAAATAATAAACAGTCAATATTTGTAAAAAATAAACAAATTACAAGACTTTGAGATATCCAATCCCAGTTCATGAATTAATCTATCTGGCGTGTGGAACTATAAATGCATTTGTTCTAAAAGGTGTATGACACACCAACCTTTATTATTGCTCCGTAAAAATGGTCCTGTCTAAAAACAAATGAAAAAAAAAAAACTACACTTAATAATGTGAACTTATATTTTTGATAAAATAATATTTCCTTATTTTCTGATTTTTAAATATATTTTTATTTTATATTTTGAATGCATGATGTACTACCCAAACATATAAAGACTTGTAATTACTGCCTCACGAGAATTATGGATAAAATTACCTGTGAATTCAGACAATTCAAATTAACATATTGATAATTGATTTAATTGTAAAAAAAACTAATTGTTTTTATCTAATGATTTATGTTTAGATGTTAACGTACATTTAAAAGTTTATAAATATAATTTGATTTTTTAGTATTTATTTAATTTTTTTATTTACTCATTAAATATTTCTAAAAAAATTATTTAGTTTGTATTCATTTGAATGTTGGAAAAATCTTTTAGTGGTGGATTTCCATCAGCTCAATTAGGTCGTATTCCTCAAATAATTCATTTCGAATTATTATCGCTTAATATCAATAATAACATATGACACTCATAGTAAGATATTGGGTAAAACTATTTTCATACCACAACTCTTATGATATAGTGCCAACATTGTGGTATGTGAGATGTATCTATCTTTTCTTAGTGTCTTAAAAGCCTATAGTGTCATTGTTGGCATGCAAAAACAAATTCAACAAGAACCTATAATTTATATAAAATCAATACATTAACGAGTTGCAAGCTCTCCAGTAGCAACTCACCACAACTTATTGTAATAACCAAGATTATACCACACACCGGTTCGAGAAGAATTTGCAAGCACGAATACAACACATAAAGCGAGTCGTTGAGTCTTGTCACATTATTTTCGATAAACTTGGTGAGGATATTGATTGTGGAACATGGGATGTTTCATCCAAACTGATTAGGATGGGCGAGGTTGAGGAAGTGGAGGTCGAGACAGAGTTTCCACAACGATCATGAAAAGAACAACAAAGATAAAGAGAACAACAAGGGTAAAACGAAATCACCAAAAGAAAACAACAATGTCTAAGCCTAAACAAGGATAAAGAGAACAACCTTAACAAAATCCCAATGAGGTCAGAGGGATATATTATTGTAAGGAAAGTTGTTAACGGAGACAATTTGAACTCGACAGAAAGGAGAGGAACCCTGAAATATAAAGTTAGTGAGCTTGATACCACCTTAGTCTCTCCCATCCACCACCTTTGTGAACGAAGATTTTTCTATTCACGATCTTGGTCAACGTGACCCATAACATTGGAGACAACGAGTTAGTATGACTCAAAGAAGGTTCATCTCCAATTAAAACAATCTCCTTGCTTATCATAGGATTGCCTCTATTAAAGGAATAAAAAAAGTCATAAATAATAGATTGAAGGATCAATTAAATGAGAAAGCCATAGTAAAATAAAGGATCTTAACAGAGCATAAGGAGAACGAAGCGTGAATGTTTCACCTTATTAAGCACACAAAAATTATAACTCTCAAACATTGCGTTATAGGACAACCTATACACTAAATTAAACTTTAGTCACCCAAGTGGTGTAACGTCAAAATATGTATATGTATACATATTTGCATTGTTCCACAATCAGTTATAATGAATAAATATACTAAACTAAACTTGACTATATGAATGGTGGCAAAGTCCAACCTAAATGTGACTATTGTTAAGTTGAGTGTTGAAAAATCTTTTGTAGGTAAATCTTCATTTATGATTATCCTTCAAAGGATTTAACGCTTAATGATCTCAATTTTTTCTTCCAAATCTACTTCACATAGTTTTTGCTAGTAAGAACAAACAACATTTATTTTATTTAAATATATCATATTAATTAAAATTAAATAAAAACATGTGAAAAATAAAAAATTAAAACATAAAATATAAAATAAAAATATTTTTAAAAATTATATTTTTTTATAAATGAAATAAAAAAGTGAATATAATTTATTAAAAACACGAAAATGGTAATTCTCTATTTATAAAACATGAGAAATGTGAGTTTTGTCAAAATAAAGGAAAGGTAAGTATATATTTTAAAACTACAATGAGTACGAGTATTCTATATGGAAGTAAGTTTTACTTTCTCTTTGAAATAATACTTTTATTTTTTAAAATAAAATAAAATTTTAATTTATATAAAAACAATTATACATGTAGTCAATTATTTTTCTTAAATCAAGCAATTATAATCCACTGATAAATTTTTAAATTTCTAAAAGAAATTTTAAAAAATTATTATATTGATAGCAATGTCTAATTATAATAATTTCTGGTTACTTATTTAGGTATTATATTAATTGCAATGTCTAATTATAAACTTTAAAAGTGTTATTACAAAAGTATGTTAGTATTTTTTTCAATAATTGGACGGTATATTAGGTTGAATTGATTCTAAAAACTTAAAAGAACTTTCATTAAATTTTTATACGGACTAAAATTACACATTAGCAAAATTATAAAAACTAAAAAATGATTTAGTTCGAAATTTATTATACCCTATGTTTCTCGCAAATTTTTAAAAGACAATAAAAGAATACGAAATATATAATTAACATTCTCGTTTAAATTATTTTTTTAACTTTCTCATATAAGTTTCACTATTTTTATCAAATTTATGATAAATGTAAAAAAATATTTAAAAACGGCTAAAGGAATATAAAAATTGAAAAATAATATATAAAAACTTCTTAAACTTGTAAACAAATAAAGAAAATATAGGATTTCATTTTCTTCCAGAAGTAAATAAATAAAAACAAAAAAATGACTCTATTTATCTATACTCCTAATATAATAATATCATAAATATCTGTATATATTTATCTATCTGACGTTTTTTTTGTCCATCGAGGTAAGTACCTTATTATATAGTCTAAATATGTTAAATAAAATTTAAGTATATGTTTAGCGTTAAGATCCAGATTAATTCTTTTATTCTTGAACGCGGTGACCTCTCAGGTGAAGGGAACACTAATCATCATATGCGACACGATTCCCATAATACCTTCTTTTATTTTCTTAATGACAGAAATATCCCTCATCTCGTCACAAAACGAGTTCTAATTGGATCCCTGGCGGTGAGTCACGGACAAGACGTAACCAGTAAAACAATAGCATCACCATCTTCATCTTCTTCTGCTTCATCTTCATCATCTTCTTCTTCATCAATCTCAGGGCTAACTTCGTCTTTTCATCTACAAAGCTAGTGGATCTGCCATTGCGAAAAACCCTACACAACCCAATCAAGTTGCACCAGCAACCACCGCAGGTTCTTATTCCATTGCCTTCTTTTGAAATTGTTGTTATTATTAATATTAATGTTTGAATACATTTTATGTTTCATTTCTCGAGCTTTGATTTCACTTATACATCACGAGTAGGCATTTGAATTTGAAGGTCTATGTTGCAATTATGCATGGAAATATACACGTTGAGTCGATCATTAACAAGCACAAACTTTGGATTATGGTTTTGGATGTTTGGAGATCTTATTGAATTATTAATGGAGTTTTTGTTTGATTTTTCCGTGATGTGCGTTTAGTCTCTGTTTATACATTCACACTCTCATTTTTGCTTCATAATACAATTCTGTTCGAAGGGAAAGTTTGTGCCCGGTTCAATGGGAAGTTGTTATCGGTTGAGTATGTGTCCATGACAGAGGTGTGTGTTTGTTTGTGTGGAGTGTGATTATGAAGGTGAATAATGTGTTCGTGGAAGATGAAATGCGGTTCCAAGGAAGTGATTGTTACTTGTTTGCTTGGCCTATTTGAGTGCCAAAACATTTTTTTAGGTTGGATGAGATTGGACTTCCTAGTGGGGCATTTTTAGAACCAAAAAGTTCGAGTAGGAGAGAGATAAACACAAAGGTACGGAGTGTTAATTTTTTTTATTACATTGTCTTCGAACTGTGCAGGAGGAGATACATATACTCAACTGTGACAAATGAAAGAGTACGTATACTTTGCAGTACTAGACAGTTCCATTAGGAAAGAAAAAAAGGGAAGGAAGAAAAAGAATAAGTGAGATGATTTTTTGAATTTTTTGGGAGGAAAGAAAGATAAAGTGAGCTGACACGTGGATTTTGCTTCTTTTTCTGCTGAATTATAGACTTCTTTGTTTGAATACTGATGTCTGGCTCCATATATTTTTATTTTCATGTCTTTATTTGTCTTTCTGATCCCCTCATTCTTATACTTACACAGAGAAGCCTCTGGAAGAACTAGAGTTACCGGAGATATCGTGTGATAGATATTTCCTGAATGTACAGTCTGAGTCAAAGATCTGTATTTGCTGTATCGATTAGGCACAGATGAAAGGAGGACATATATATAGCTTTAAAGGGAGGTCCATTTTCCTGGCTCTGGTTGCCCTTGTTCTTTTTACCACATTAATATGGACATGGGAGAGAAATCCAATAATAGCTATGACTTTAAGATCAGCTCAAGAATGGTACTACTTACCTGCAGGTTTGTATTCTAGCCAGGAAGTACATAATAACATTAACCACCTATGTCTCTCTTGATCCTTGGTACAGACTGCCTGAGTTTCAAACAATTTATGCTATATTTCAACAAAATCTAAAATGGAAGCTGCTCCAAGAGTAGATAAACTACTTGATAGAAGCAGAATATTTTTTACTAGGAGGAATGCTTGTACCTGTAATTTTTTAGCATGTTCAGATATTCATATTAACAATTTAAATAGTCTTTGAATCTGATATGTCCAGGTTATTTAACTTAGACTAATCACTAAGGATCTTGACATTCATACGATGAAACATACCTTAGAGAAGCTTGACAAGGTTCTTGAACTTAGACTTAATTGATAAGGATCTAGATATCTCTTTGGGTCTGTTTGTACTAACTTCCGCATAAGTTCCTTCTAGCAGAGAAAAATAAGAGGTAAGATTGGAATTAACTTCTTCATAAGCTAAAATTAACTTATGCATAAGCTAACTTGTAGAAACTCTCCTATAACCTCACTAAATTTTAGCTTATAAAGAATTTAATTTATTTTTTTGCTTCTCATTTTTCTCTTCGAAAAGAGCCAATGGAGAAGTTCATCCAAACATGCCCAAAATAATTATTGCTTTTGACCTTGTAGAATTTCTGATAGAAACTAATTAGAGGGAAAGTAAGCATGAAGGAATAGTTTGTCACTGTTATTACAAAATCAGGGAGACTATTCTCTTCCAAGGATTTCCCCTTACAACGAAGCAATGTTCTCAGTCTAGTCCATGATTTCCCAATACCCCCTTTTCCCATGTAAATTTCTGTTATTTGTTCTTTCTATAACCTACTCTACTAACTGACTGACTGTCCAACTTCCTGCCTGCCAACACTGTTATTTTTATTTCTTCTAGTACTGCTCTTTCCTTCCTGACACATTATATCGGTCCCTAACAATTTCCATGGTAAAAATAAAAACACTGTTAATCGCATGTGTGTATGTCAATTTTACTAATAAGTTTGACATTTTCAATTGTATTTGCCTCTTGTTGGATCTGTTCATCAGTGTTCCGTTGACTAACAATTGATTGATTCTTACTTCTTCTTGTTTTTTTTTTACCATGTAATTACTATTTCCTAAACCTTCTATTTTCTGTTATTAACTTGACACTGAGGACTTTTTTTATGAATGCATCTGCAGCAGAAGCCCCTATTGAATCTGTGGGAACTCCAACACTGGAAAAGGGTGTGGAAAAATCCAGCACAGAAAATAGAACAAAAATTAAACTTGATAACGAGGGTGTGGCAGCTCTGGATTCTATACCTGCAGAATCTCCAAAAACTCAATACAATCAAAATGTCACAGCTTCTTCCAGAAGTAAAGGTAGATTCTTTTTGTTCTGTTCTTAAATTCTTTACAAATTAACTTTTTCTTCCACTTTATGAATACATACCTGTTGTCATCATTGTTCTGCAATTAGTTGTTGTTTTCTGGGAACCCTTCAAATAACTGCTTTTGAGAATCTGCTCGGCTGCCTCTCTGGCTACTGGGTACTGGTCTAAGCTGTACACACTAAACAAAGTGAAGAATTTTGCTATTTAAGGGTTGTTGTTAATAAGACAAACTAATGGGATCCCTCTTCTACCCTAGAGTCAAGAAGTATGCCAATAGATTCTGGTTCCCCTGCTATCAAACTTTCTTGATAAGTAGCACTTTCCTAGCTATTTTGCTTTTAGTACTTGCTTAAGTAGGATACAAGTTGAAGATAACAATGACATAAGAAAGTTTCCTCTTAAAGCTTCTAATTTCTTAAAAAAATTGTTCTCTTTGAATTGGTTGCCTATGTGGAATTCAAATTGGATAACGACGTAACAAAGATTCATTTCAAGCATTTTAATATCCGAACTTGATATTCTCTTTGAAATTGGTCATGTCGTTGGGAATCATAAGTTGTTTGACTGGAGCAATTTTTTTTTCTTCTTTCTCTTTCTCAGGTTATTGAGTAAGTATTACTTCCACTATCATGATATTCATGATTTTTTGCAACCTCACCCTAGAAGTTGAATTCTACTTTCAAGTCTTAAACTTTGTTGAATAACTTCATATATTTTGGGAAGTATTTTGAGATCTTAAAAAAAAAAAACAGAAGGTTAAACTCTTACAGTCTCCTCCTGATTCAGAATGGATTACGCATATTGAAAGGCTATAGTATTTTTGGGGAAGTTATATTATCTTAGAATTTAGTTTTCGTATTATTTTAAAGATCTTTCATTATTTTTAGAGATTTTATGTTTAATTAGTATTTATATACGCTTTTCTATTTGATCAAAATTTATGCAGGATTTTATTATCTTTGGGCAATACCCTTTAGGTGCCTCATGTTATTCAGATTTTTTCCCCACAATTGATTATTGATATTGTATCTTAGAATATCTGAAACTTGAGTTGTAAGAACATTTTACCCATAAAGTAGCACTCTCAGTTTATTATTTTGTTAGACGATTATCTTACCAGAAGAGTGCTAATGGTTTTAGTCCAGAGATTAGCTTCTTCTTTGTAGTTACATGTTTACTAGTACAATCTAGACTTTCTAACTGGTGACATTGGCCACATTACTCTAACTAATGCCCCAGAGAATTAGCAAATAGTTTGCAGATTCTATGTCTTCTCCTGGTTTAATATGCTTAAGCCTTGTATGTTCAACGAAGTTCACTGGTTGGGTTTAGTATTGATTGAATTTCTCCTTTTGCAGTTTGTAATTATGCCAAGGGTAAGTGGGTTGCCGACAGCAGGAGACCCCTGTATTCTGGGTTCAACTGTAAGCAATGGTTATCCTCAATGTGGTCATGTAGAATGACAGAACGACCAGATTTCTCATTTGAGGGATACCGCTGGCAGCCAGAAATTTGTGAAATGCGAGAGTTTGACCGGTCTGCATTCTTGAGAAAGTAGGTATAATCCTTTCTTCTTCTTAGATCTAGTTCTTAATAACACACCTTTAAAAAAAAAATTATCTGCCTGCTACGTTTATTCAATTGCTTATATGTAAATATTCTTAAAAGCTTTCTGATTTTATGTCAATCATAAATAACCTTGCATCATTTTAATCTTCATTTTATTTATTAGGTCTGTACTTTTTGTGTTTGGTTAAATCAGAATTTCTAATAATTTTGTCTTTACTTTTTCTGTTTTTCTTTGGATTAAAAAATATAACGGAACTGTGTGAATTTCAATTTAGGGATCTGTTTAGATAAACTTCTCCGGAAACACTTGTCGGAGAGAAAGAATGGATGATCTTCTCCATAAATTAAAATTACACATGTAAAAACTCTATCATATAGTTTTCTAAATTCTTATTCCTATGCATAAACTAATTTTAACTAACGAAAAAACACATCATTTTTTTCTTATTTATTTTCTACAAGTGTTTATATAAAAATTTGTTCGATCGGATCCTAAATAGTATTTAGTAAGTGGTATTTGATACTAATGTGGAATGTAGGATGCAGGACAAAACAATTGCTTTCATAGGAGATTCACTGGGCCGGCAACAATTTCAATCTCTAATGTGTATGGCCACTGGTGGGCAAGAGAGCCCAGAGGTTCAAAATGTGGGATGGGAGTATGGTTTAGTAAAAGCACGAGGAGCTATTCGTCCAGATGGTTGGGCTTACAGATTTCCCAAGACTAATACCACCATCTTATATTATTGGTCAGCTAGCTTAAGTGATTTGCAGCCCCTTAATATCTCAGACAAACTGTCAGACGTTGCCATGCATTTAGACCGGCCCCCAGCTTTCATGAGTCGTTTCCTCCATCGCTTTGACGTTTTGGTTCTTAATACAGGACACCACTGGAACCGGGGGAAGCTCACTGCGAACAGATGGATAATGCATATTAATGGAAAGCCAAATGAAGACAAGCAGTTTGAAGTAATTGCAAATGCCAAAAACTTCACAATCTACAGTATAGTCAGATGGCTTGATTTGCAACTTGTGTCGCATCCTCGGCTCAAAGCTTTCTTCAGGACTATATCTCCTAGGCATTTCTTCAATGGAGATTGGAACACTGGTGGAAGCTGTGATAACACCATACCATTAAGCAATGGAAGTGAGATCATGCAAGAAGGGTCTACTGATACAACTATTGAAGGTGCTCTAAAGGGTACAAAGATTAAGATACTGGACATAACTGCTCTTTCGCAATTGAGAGATGAGGCTCATATGTCACGCTACACTCTTAGAGGTACTCTTAATTCAAGTGACTGTTTGCATTGGTGCCTACCTGGTATTCCAGATACGTGGAACGAACTCCTTGTTGCTCAGTTATAGGCTGTCATAGTTTAGGCACCTCTTACAAATGCATTAGTAAGATGTCTACGGCACCGGAATCTGTCCATTATTTATGGTCTAGGAAGACCAATTATTTTTTACGTCCAATGATGTATTTCATTTATTGTTTTCTCGCTAAATAGGAAAAGTAAGGAGACCGTACAGACCGATTCCGTTTTCATTTTTAGTGAAAGAACAATTAGGTGAACACAACCACACGAGGCATGAGTTATAAATGTCATACGCATGACCAAAGTTGACATGGCCTTTATTGAACAATTTGAAATGATTTTGTAGTTTCTATGGAGTTATTTGTATTATAATTGTTTTCCATGAGAACAGAGTGAAAAAAATTTAGGTATTGAGACTTGTAAAAGATGCTTGTGTTAAAAAAGCGATTTACTTTGTGAGCTATGTATCTGGCTACAAGCTTATCTATCCGAGAAACAGAGTGAAAAGGGAATATGCTTTCAAGTTACTATTTTCCTCATTTTCTGTTGAACCAAAACTCACTTTTTAAGTCAGAATATTGAGAATAATAGTGTATACTTTTGCCATTAAGTTTTCAAATTTAGTTAACCTCTTTACTTCTCTTACTATTAGATGTGCCTGTTCTTATTTTTTATTTTTTCTATCTTATTTTATCTCTTTAATTGGTCTGAGAGGATGAAGGATCAGACTTAAGTTGTTCTCAGTCTCGCAATAATCTATACATAAAATCAATTGTGACATTATATTTTGTTGGTGAGGTAATATACCAGAAATTAAAGACCAAGTAAAATTCCAGGATAAGCATGCGTTAAAACTGATTTTGAAATTTAGTGATTTTAATACATTTTAAAAACAGTATCAAAATTTGGCGAAATATTTTCTAACTTGCATGCAAATTATTTTCAACCATTTTTATTTTCTCCAAAATGAAGTTCGACTACAGACAAACTATGTAAAATTGATAGATTTGATTGAATGCTACTAATTCTTTATCCAAATTAATCTAAATCACACTTTTCTCTGAGTGATTCTTCCTGCACCTCCATGGTGACTTCCTGCACCTCCATAATTTAAAAATATTTCCATTTTAGCCTTGATTAAAAGACGAAAATAGCCTTCATGTCATTTATTTTTTTCTACTTTGCGGGTTGTACAAACCGCAATACAATTAAAAAATAAACACATTGTGGGTTGTATAACCCGCAATTATATTTTCTGCACCTTTTACATTACGGGTTGTACAACCCGCAATATAAAACTTTTTTTAAATACATTGCGGGTTCTCGCAACATAAAATTTTTTTTAAATACATTGCAGGTTTTACAACCCGCAATGTATTTAAAAGAAATTTTGTATTGTGGGTGGTACAACATGCTGCTGTGGTGTAGTGGTGGTTATTACCTTAGTTTTACACTTAAGGGTCTCAACCTCGATCCTAGGCATTTTGCTACTAAATTTTTGGAATATTTGTTTTTATCATAAATTAAATTATTTATAGCTATAAATTAATTTTTTTTACTTTTTATTATAGGAATTTTTTTTGGAATATTTATTTTTATCATAAATTATAAAAAATTATTTATAGCTATAAATTATTTTTTTTACTTTTTATTATAAGAAAAAATTTTGAAATATTTGTTTTTATAATTTAATTTATGATAAAAACAAATATTCAATTTATAGCTATAAATAATTTTTTATAATTTAATTTATGATAAAAACAAATATTTCAAATTTTTTTCTTATAATTTAATTTATGATAAAAACAAATATTCAATTTATAGCTATAAATAATTTTTTATAATTTAATTTTATGATAAAAACAAATATTTCAAAATTTTTTTCTTATAATAAAAAGTAAAAAAATAATTTATAAAACACCCGTAACATAAAATTTCTTTTAAATACATTGCGGGTTCTACAACCTGCAATGCAAATTTTTTTCAAAAAAATTTTGTATTGCGGGTTGTAGAACCCGCAATGTATTTAAAAAAAGTTTTATATTGCAGGTTGTACAACCCGTAATGTAAAAGATGTAGAAAATATAATTGCAAATTGTACAATCTGTAATGTATTTATTTTTTAATTGTATTGCGGTTTATGCAACCCGCAAAGTAGAAAAAAAATAAATGATGTAAAAGTTATTTTTGTCTTTTCTTGAAAGCTAAAATGGGAATATTTTTAAATTATGGAGGTGCAGGAAGTCACCATGTGCAGGAAGAATCACTCCTTTTCTCGTAAAAGCTTACAGAACTGCTAGTCTTTTTAGGTCCTTTTCTCTCACATCCCTCTAAACCACATAAACTTTATTATATATATATATATATATATATATATATATATATATATATATATATATATATATATATATTTTGTATATTAATTTTGATAATATTAATAAATTATTGATTTGAAGGATAAAAACCCAGTCTTAATAATACTTCAAATTCAAGTTTTATGAATAAAATTTGTAATTAGAATGTTTATTATAAAAATTAATGGCTATATTATTTTTTTTTACTTTTTAATAAAACATTTAATTAATTTATATTTTAATTTTAGAAACATGATCAAAATTTCACTTTTATACCATGTATATTCTTTAACGTTGTAAATATAGTTGTAAATTGCATTTGTAGAGACAAATCATATAATTTATACATTGATATCATTACGTCTGAAGCTTTTATCTCGATATAAAATTTTATTACGTATTTAAATTATATAGGAGATATAAAGCATGCCATGTAGAATATATTACAGCTTAGAAAACGTTACTGCACATGGTTACAACTAGGTTTTCTAATGAATAATTTTTTTTGGGTTTGATTTAATTCAATACTTTTTTAAAGAAAAAAAAAATCGATCCTTTACATGTTTACAAATTAAACTAACTAGTTAGTCAAAAAACAAATCCGAAATATTTCTACTACATATAAAATAATGACAATTTTTAATTATTATTGTAATATAGTAGAAAATAGTTTTAGAATAAAAACTAAGATACTTGCTTCATCCAATATCTAACTTGCTTTTTGCACTTCACAAATTTTTAATATGACAACAATGTCTTTATTCTTTTTATTTTAAAATTTATTTGTTAAATAATTTCTTTTTTATGTCATAATTATATTTTAAAGGATATGATATATTTTAAAAAAATAATTTCAAATTACCAATATCATTTTTATTATCATTAAGAAAAATAAAAATATATCATATCTTTTAAAAGTATCAAACATATCACAGATATGTTTCTGTATACAAGAGAGAAAAAAAAAACATTATTTAACAAGTGAATTTAAAAAATAAATAACAAGGACATTGTTAATATATTAATAATTTGTGAAGTACATAAAGCAATTTGTATGTAGGAAGCAATTGTCAAAAACTAATTAGAATTTAGTTTTAGAAATAACAAGTAAATATTTTTTTTAACATAAAAATTGTTTAAATAAATAAATATTAGTTATTTAGTTTTTATTTTTATAAAATCACCAATTATTTCTAATAAGATATTTTGTTTTATTTTTATAAAATCTATCAACTATATCGAAAGTTGTTCTTTTCCTGTTTTTTGTCTTCTCTCTAAAATTTTGTTTTTATTTCTTATCAAACTAACGACCAGAGGTCATCTCTAGATTCACTCCTAAATGTAATAGAGTAATAGTATCGGATTAGATTCTTGAACATAGTTAAGTTGTTTATGATTTTAGGGTTTTGGAATTCTTTGAGTATTTATACTTTGTAAAGACAAGTAGTTGTTTATTTGTTTGTTTTTTATAAATGTTAATATTTTGAAATAGTGAATGCTATGAATGATGTGTGAGATATATTTGTAAATTCGGGTAAGAGATGTTAATTACATATTTTTATATATATATTGTAATTACTTATTTTATTTTTGTATATATATTGTAATAACTTATTTTATTAAGTATGAATTGGATGAAATTGAATAAGTGTTTATGTAAAGTATGATGTAGTATAAAATATTTTTAAATGTGGTGTGTAATCGAGATATACTATATTATGTTAGATCAGATCATATAAATTGAAATATTTATATGATTGCGTTACGGTATAAAAAGAAAAAAGATGATAACATATTATACTATTAAAGTAAGCAGCAGATTTAATAAGTATATTTCATAATTATATCAAAATACTTTTTGAAAAAAATAGTTTAAAATACTGTGATGAATAAATTGGATGTTTATATGTAAGTCTTTTATAGAATTTTTATTAATAAAAAATATGAGATGTTACCATTATTATAAATTAAAATAAAACTTAATTTCATCATAGAACTGAATTTAACTTAAAAAATAAAAACACATTAATAATTTAATAAATTTATTATGTGTGTCATCTCGACATAACCATACTTTGAAGTTTACGATCATCCAATCCAAAACATTAAAATTATCTATCAAACTACGTTGTCACCTCATTATTTTATTTTTACAAATACGAATTTATCCTTTCATTTACCAAAACGACGTTGTTTCAATTATTCTATTAGCGCACACACCCTTGACAAGAATCTCCTTCCTCTATAAACCCATACATTAGGGCGCGCTTTTCCCCGGCCTCGCAAGCCACCGCATCTCCGCCGCAGCTCCGTCCTTATCCGTCACCGTCGTTGATTCTCTCACTCACTCTTCGTATCTATACTTCTTCTCTCAGTCTCAACAATGAGTCTTTCAGCATGCGCAGAGCTATCACGTTGTTTCGCCGCCGCAGCATCCGCGAAACCTAATTCCGGCAAGTCCAACGCCAACGCCGTAACAAACCTCGTTATACGCAGTCCAATCGCTCGTGACGGCGCCCTGTCGTCAGTTTCTCGGTCGAGGAAGACCAGCAGAATAGTCGCGGAAGCTAGTCAGGGTCTTACTTATAGGGATGCCGGCGTGGACATCGATGCCGGTTCCGAGCTTGTGCGCAGGATAGCGAAGATGGCGCCAGGGATTGGAGGCTTCGGCGGTTTATTCCCTCTCGGTATCGTTCGACTATTTTTTTTACTCTTTGTTTTTCGTTCCTTGTAATTGAATTTTAATCGAATTTGTTCTCTGAGTAGGTGACTCGTACCTCGTTGCCGGAACCGACGGCGTGGGAACGAAGCTGATGCTTGCGTTCGAAACTGGAATTCACTTTACAATTGGGATTGATCTGGTAAAAGCTTTTGTGCAAAGTGATTTTTTTTTTATTTTAATTTTATTTTGCTTTTGTGTTTGTTATTGGAGTTTTGAGCGTTGCTTATTCTCTTTAGGTTGCGATGAGTGTGAATGACATTGTGACTTCGGGAGCGAAGCCTTTGTTTTTCCTTGATTACTTCGCCACTGGTCACCTTGACGTGGACGTGGCTGAACAGGTAATTCCTGTGCCTTCTATTAAACTTTGAGCGAGTTGTGAAAGCCTATTCGTGTTCCCATTCTCATATAATTTCATTTTCTTCAGGTTGTAAAAGGCATTGTTGATGGTTGTAAGCAATCTGATTGCGTTCTTTTAGGAGGAGAGGTAATTGATAGATTTTTCTGCATGTTTTTTCACTGTATATAATTGGATGGACATCGTTCTTGCCATGCATTCACGTTTGACACTGTGAAGTAACTGGATCATTTCTCTGCTAAAATTAGATCTCTTTTTAAAACTTATTGCGAGTCTCGGATATTGAGTTGAGGGTACTTAGATGAATGATTGGATATTTACAAGAACAGATAAGATTGGGAACAACTGCTTGTGAGAGAAAAAGGTTGGAGGAGCAGTTATTGGGGGTGGCTTGACATTGTGAGAAGAGTAATAGAACAAAGGCTAGTCATCCTTTGCTGGTTTAAATGGTACATGGATTCTTGGAACTTGATTTGTTAATCTTGAACCTGTCGTAGATTTTTGTGATCTTACACTGTTGCCAAGATGATTAAGTACATGAATATATTGTTGCCAATATCTCTTCTGTAATAAATGTGATAAAAGAGAGTATGGTTTTTTGTATTTCTCCTTTTGCACTTATACTTGATTTTATATGCTTCTCAGACTGCGGAGATGCCTGGTCTCTATAAAGAAGGTGAGTATGATCTTAGTGGCTGTGCAGTTGGTATTGTGAAGAAAGATTCTGTAATCAATGGGTCAAACATTGTTGCCGGTGACATTATTATTGGTCTACCATCTAGTGGAGTTCACTCTAATGGTTTCTCACTTGTAAGAAGGTTGGTCGAGTATAGAATCTATAAGCTTTCATTTATTATGGATTATCAGTTGCTTAAATTTAATAATATGTCTTAAACAGAGTACTTGCTCAAAGTGGTCTTTCACTGAAAGATCAACTTCCTGGTAGCAATATTACAGTTGCAGAGGCTTTGATGGCCCCAACTGTTATCTATGTCAAACAGGTCATTCTACATTCTTTATGACAGTCTTTAAAATACCATTTTTCTTATTTTAAATTCCTTCCTTTGACTTACTCTTATTTTTCTTAATAGGTACTTGATTTAATTAGCGAGGGTGGGGTGAAGGGAATTGCCCACATCACTGGTGGCGGTTTCACGGATAACATACCCCGGGTTTTCCCAGAAGGCCTCGGAGCACTAATATACGACGGCTCGTGGGAAGTGCCTGCAGTGTTCAAGTGGCTTCAGGAGGTAATATATCTTTCTGTAACGCTCCTTGAATAAATATACTCTAGCAGAAAGGAAATAATTTATTATTTCTCATCAAACAACTATGTACTAAATTGATTGATAACCTCTCACATTAGGCTGGGAAGATAGAAGACTCTGAGATGAGACGGACTTTCAATATGGGCATAGGGATGGTCCTGGTGGTTAGTCCAGAGGCAGCTAACAGAATACTCGAGAAAAGAGGCCCATCCGACAAATTCTACCGCATTGGTGAGATTATAAGCGGCAAGGGAGTGACCTTCAGCTAATTTTAGTTGAGTTTAATAATGTTGTACCGTTTTAAGACTTTAATGGGAAATTTCTCTATGGGGATGAGATTTGAATTCTCGTTTTACTTGTAGCCTAATAAATTTTCCTACATAAATGCTACAAAATTTGCAACAATTTTGCGGATGTCAAGTTCCTATTGAAACGTGTTACCCTTATCTTGATCTTGCTTTGCTTTTAGTGAAAATGATTGTAGTATAATGATCTTGTGATTTTAGGAACGACTCTAGAGAGAAAGCAATGGAAGAGGAAGACTAATTCTCCTGTATATTATTCAGGAATAAAAGATTCGATTAAACAGGGACCAATCACACAATGAATTTAAAAATGAAAGTAAACAGAAGGGATCAAATCAATGAAGAAAGAAAAACAAGTAAAACGGATCAGATTAAATCAAAGAATCTTATTTTGACCCAAAATCAATCAAATCAGAATAATAATGATTTCGAACTCTCTTTCTAAGTTGGTGCATGTTCAGTATGCTCAACTTGGTTACCAGAAATTGAAAGTTCTGGCTTAAACAATTTTTTGTCAAATATGACATTCACTTTTTCCTTTATTTATGAAATGTCTGTCAATTCCTACCACCTTGGTTTAGTCATGTAGAAGTGGTTTTGGGCTATAATAAGATTGACCCGTTTAGTGGATATCACAATACAATTTTAGTGGATAAGATCCACAATAAACTGCAATCCTTCTAGAATCCATAAAGCATATTATTCCTCTAAGTAACTAAGTTTCTCCAACAAATTTGCGGTAACCTGATGTTAATTTTAAATCAGTAATAGATCCTGCCTAATATCCATATGTGAATGAATACCTTAACAGTGTTTTGACCAATTTTTCTTAAAATGTGTGGTGATTATATAAATTGAGTTACCAAACTGATTCCAAAAGCTATATCTCTATAAGATAGAAAAAATAACCTCCTTACAAATCTTTGATATTAGGTTATATCTATGGGGTCTCCTTTGCCTTCACTGGCATGACTATGGTTTTGGTTGGGTTATCGGAGTAATTGTTGGCCTACAATCCATTATCCTAATTTATTTGAATAGATCTAAAATATATTTCTATAGAGATACCGCAATCCCCATTTTCTGATCTTGCAAACTCCTTTCCCAAAAAAATATTTCAGGCATCCAAATTTCTTAATTTCAAACTTAACAACAAGAGATGCCTACATACAATTTTTTTTTGAATAATAATTACAATATCATCCGCATAAACAATTAATAAGTTCATCTTTTCTTCAAAAGAGTGTTTCACAAGCATGGTGTGATATTGAGCATATTTTAAGACATTCAATTAACACTTACGTCTTATTTCTTGTAAAGACTGATATATGCTTTAATATATTTTACTTCCATAATTATCAATAAAAAATAGTTAATTACGACGCTGTTTAAAATAATGTATTTTTATGATAAAATACTATGTTTGAAAGTAATCCTCTAATTCTAATGTAAGGGACATGGGTAGTGACACCTTAATCTCCACATTTCTATTGTGTTGTTATATATATTAAAATAATAAAAATGTCTTTTCATTTTTAAATATTGAAGATATAATTATTTTGTTCAAAAAAGATTTATTTCCTTAATTTTCTACTGTAAAAAAATATTTTTTATATACTTTATATTTTTATATATTAGTTTTTCTTATTACACCTATTAATTCCTAATATAGAAAAAGTAATATTTAACACGACAGAAAATAAATATTGCAATAAATTTAATAACAATAAACTATAATTAAAAAAATAATATTTTCTATATTTTAGGTACAAAATCTATTTATTTCTATCATTTCAATCAATAATACAACAATACAACAAAAATATCGATATTCATGTGACATATGTATTTTCATTAATATTGAAAAATAAATATATATTGAAGAGAAAAAAAATAAATAAAACACACTAAGTAAGATCCAATGACGTTAGACTGTTATAATAAAAGTGGAACGTTTAAACTCCCACTTTGAATGAAGTTCTGTTTTTTTTTGTCTTTTTCTTGCTTTCTTCCCCAGTTTTTGTTCTAATCAGTCACTTCTCCTCCTGTTCTTTCCCTGTCCGTCTAAACGACACACCCTCGCCTAGTCCTAGCAATTCTTTTCTGTAACTACTAGTTTTATACTTTTAATTTCATTTTTAAACCTGGGAGAAACCCTAATTTTTTTTTCTTCCAATTAGATGATAACAACTCCAATTTATTGTTTTTTTTGTGAAGCTGGCTTCTAAAGTTTGTAGCTTTGTCACAGTTGAAGCATAATCTTGACTTGGGATGGCGTTTGAAGGCTTTAATCCTATCTTTAGTAAACCCATAGTTGAATGGACTTCTCAAAGTTCTTCTCCCTTGTGTCCCTTTTTCGTCCATGTTTATGCCCCTGATTCTTCTCACCTTGTAATTCATGTCACTAATACCTGTGATGCTTGGGAGACTCGTCTTTCGCTTTCCATGCTTGAGGACATTGTGAGCATTCTTGATCACCCTCACTTGCTTGCATCGTTATCTGTTTAAGGAAGAAATGTGAGTCACAGTGTTGGTTCAGCGAAGAACTGTTAATAATTAAAACAAAAAGGAAAATTGTTGGTTCATCTTGGTAAAGAGGTTAAATAAAGCTCAAATGCCTTTTGTTGATAATTTTTGGTTCAGTTGTGATGTTATTGATCCTGAATATCAATTTTTTTTTTTTGCTTTTATTATGTTAGTTTGCTTAAAATTTCTGAAATAAAAGAAGTATTCTTATGATTTTGTTTATAATAGTGATTGCCATTTTTTGACCTTTTGTGCAGAGGGATATTGTTGGAATAGGGGGCTCGTGGTCAGAGTTTGTCGATTATTTTATAGCATCCCTTAAGTCACAAGATCTGAAGCTGGTTCTAGAGGCAGATTCAAATTCTGATGCCAGTTAGTATTCTAAGAACATCTAGTCTTCGTTTTTTTGGAAATTTTAAAATAAGAAACATCATACAATGTATTTGTTATTTCGAAATAAATTTAAGTGCAGAAGTGTGTGAACACCACCTTCTTTATTTTGAATTTCAGTCCTTTCTTGAAGATCTGGATCAATGAAATTCTGGGGGATTTAAGTTTTTTTTGGGTCAGACTATGATTTAGTAAAAACATACATATGTTCTGTTTTATAAGTGTGTATGCATTAAACTTCTGTGAAATTTAAATAGGAAACATGAGTAGCCTGAGTTGAATCAATTAAAGTTTGTATCACCATTTAAGAAATTTGTCATCTCAGTTCAAATGTGGGGCCAAATAGACCCTACTTATGTTATCTAAGCGCAGAAACCCATTACTTTTTTGAAGAAATTTTAAGGTTTTAGGTGCGTAGTTAAACTTTTGTTGTGGCTGTTCTTTAAGGGGAGTACCTGGCATTAACCTTCATGATCATTTGTGCTATTAGTGTATGGCATTAGACTTAATGAAGAAGGTTTTGGTGACTTATCAAAGATGGTGGCCATGTCACATGAGGTTAAATGTTATGTTATGGAGGTAATTGCAAAGTAGATGAGTATGGAGTGGACAATCTAAGTTGAAAGAAATCAAAGTAAAGAATTGTTGCATTGCATGTATATAGTGAAACTTTGGTTGATTTTGATATCTTTAGCATGATTTTCTTGTTGTTATGTTGCGTAGCATCTTGATACATTTTCATTTTGATATCTTTCAGTCCTGGTATTTTGATTCAATTTGTGTCCTGCTAATACTGCTGTCTGTGAAATGGGGTTGCTGTCGTGTTATTTCGGATTATCTTTTGTTCTGCTTCAGTAATCAGTTAATAATTTATTATTTTTCATTTTAAGTAAGCATACTCATTGGTCACTGCTCTTTGTTTTTCAATGCTAATATTTCAGGTATTAGTCATGCTAAATTAGTAGCTAAGAAATCAAAAGGGATGCCTTTGGTCACCATTCCTCTTACCAAACTTGTGGACTCCACTGCTATGGAAGTTAAGTTGAATTTTTTCTCAAGCCTCTTTGATGCATTCAAAATGAAAAGTATGGAGTTCTCTCTTGTAAAAGGTGTGTCCAACCCTTTCAAACTGTATCAATCTTTTTAATCTTAGGTTTTTTTTTTTCTAATCATGTTTGTAAATGATCAATACATTGTGTTTAATTATGTTGAATTTCTAGGCTATAATATTGTCATTAATGCTAATTTGTTGTAAAAAATGAAATTTAGTTGCATAGTTATCTTTTGGAAATTCATTGTTCATGACTGGACCAATCATTGTTGTAAATTGTTAGATTAAAACTTGTTATTTTAAATTGTTTTGTGGTTGGCATACAACATATTGTTGTAGTTCATTCCTTTTATTCTTTGGTAAAAAGGTTTTGGATTATATAGTAGTAATTGGAAGATATGAGTTGCTTTGTTTTGAAAATGGTCAATTTAAAAAAAAAAATGCTTGCATGTGGTCTCGATGATAAATTGGTAGGACTATATTTCTTCTCTGGTATAGATAATTTGTTCTTCATGTCTTTGATTCATTGTAACTCATATCTAGATGTGCCTTCCACAGATGTGGGGACATATATATAAACTTAGACCTGGACCTATATAGCCTATGCTCTGGAGTTCATTGTTACTTTTGTTGTTCTTTCAGAACAAGAGCAATCTGCCCGGACAAACATGTTAGCAGCTGAAAAGGTAGGATAGCCAAATTGAGTTCAACATTTACAGCGTAGACTCTCTATATATTATAATTTTTTCTGGTTGATATCTATAATCATAATTTTTGGTTGGGATTGCAAAGCAATTGATTTGCATTCCTAGTGCAATAAAGTTACACAGTGTCTATTTTTTGTTGAAGGGGTATTTTTTCATGGGTTTACCTTGGTATCGTGTTCATACTGTTGTATTAAATGATCCGGGCCGTTTGCTTTCTGTTCATATAATGCACACAGCTCTAGTTGCTGGTTGGGCCGGTTCAATGGCTCTATATGAATTAGCAGTTTTTGATCCCTCTGACCCTGTTCTTGATCCAATGTGGAGACAGGGTATGTTCGTTATTCCTTTCATTACTCGTTTAGGAATAACTAATTCGTGGGGCGGTTGGAATATCACAGGGGGGCTATAACGAATATTATAGAGTTCTCATTCGTACTGTAGGATTCATTGTTATATTATGAATTACAAGTTTAACAGAAACTAGACCAGAGATGATGAAAAAGATGAAAATATGTCTTTATTGAAATTAAATATAAGAATCAGTTCACAGAAAAAATGAAAGTATCAAGAAGAACTATTAGGTATTCAAGAGGCCTGAACTCTCCACATTTTCCTAGTCAGCCTTATAATGCGCTTCCCTTCCTTTTTATTCTCCTTAATTGTAGTTAAGGAGAATATTATAATAGCAACTAACTATAGTCAGTAGCTATTGACAGCTGTTTCTGTTGAACAGGGGTCTAATCCTCTCCTTCCTTTCCATTTCTCCTATTATACACCCTCCTACAGTAGGTTGCAACCCTCCATCACAGTATATGATTCCTTTCATTTTCATAGGCTAATTGTGTGTTTTTTCTATGCTCAAAATGTAATTATGCCTGAATGATTTATATCAAAAACTTTGATTATATGTCACCTTCAAGATAACCCCAATTTGATTAGAATTGGATTTTGTTTATTCTTAGGTGTCTGGTATGAAAGTTTTAACATTGACCCTTCTGCTCGTAGTAGTAAGTTGGTAAAATTAGATTGTCCCCTATTATCATTGTAAGCTCATGAATACTCTTTTTATACCTATCAGGAAAGAAATGAAACCATTCAGCTGGAACGGCGGCAAAAGTCTCAAAAGATTAGCGACTTAGAGAATGGTGTTTCTACTGAGGGATTGCAAAACTCTCCAGGTAAAGGGTCGGTCTTTTGCTGATAAAGTGTTTTCAAATTTGTCATTTGGGTCGAAGGTCTTACCAACCAACTTGTCTGTAGTACTATGGTATACGTGGTGAGACTGAACCAAATGTCTCAAGGCTAACTAAAGTAAATTATATGAATTATAAGGTCTGTCTATCATCTTTTAGTTGTTTAACTATTTCTTCTGCTAGGAAAACGGTGACAGTCTTCTTAGATCTATTTTCTTATGAATCAAGAAGAAAAAAAAAAAAAAAAAAAAAAAAACTGAGGGAAAAAGAGAAAGGCAACCTCTAGCCCCACCTTGAATGTTTTCTTATGTTTGGGACCTTCTGCTTATATTTTGCTGCTGCTTTATTGCAACTGTTTTGGCTTGTATTCACCATCTCTTGGATTTAGTGCTTCAAGCATTAATGAAAACAATTTGTGTTTCACCTTCCTGGTGACATGCAGATAAGCAAACAGCTAGGGATGGAGGTTCTACTAAAGTCAAGAATCGTAAGGTGCCAGCATATCGCAGGCAAGTTTTCTTACTAGCTTACTAGCCTTAATTCTAGTCCTACTGCCTACTGCTTTCATCGTAGTAATACTCAACTTTTTTTCTCGGCAGGACCAAAGTAAGAGGGGCCCTCTTGCATAATAATGATGAATGAGTTATAATTCAGTTCTCATTCAAACCGGTTGCTTAATAGGAAGGAAGTGAAAGAACGAACAAAAGAAAGTAGCATTCCATTGAATTTCAGATATTTTTTCTTGGCTTAGTGGATTGGGAAATGTGATGGGATGGGAGACTAAGAGCAGGGAACAGACAGGGCAATAGGATTTGTGTTGTGTTCGTGTATGTTTTCAACTTCTCTTGGTAAAAGATGAAAGACACGTTCAAAAGAAGTAATGTATTTGGTTGAGAGTTCCCATAGAAAAGAGAACATCGTGTGGCTATGTGAATTTAAACTAATCTGACATTATATTCGACATGCTTGTATATTCTACAATTATTTAAACGTGCATAATCTTTTTGGTTAGTGCAAAATCTGATTTTCTTTTCTTATAAGTTGGGAATAGACTGGAAATTCATGATAATTTGTCCACCCAAATTGTGTGGTTTAGGTGTAGTGTAATGTAAATGATAATAATAGCTCAGCTTGATTGCCAGAACAACTAGCCGAAAATATATAAGTGCCACATTACAGAACAGTGCCTCTTCTATATATAATAGGTATTAGCATTTGTGAATTTTAGAAATAATGATAAAAATGAATCCTCAGACAAGTTACCAGAGAATAGTTAATTAATGTTTACCAATTGCTTATGCGCCAGACTATTGTAAATGCTCGATAATGTAGCATAAAGAAAGTACTCAGTTCATTCATAATCAATAGCGTAATTGAAATTAGGCCTGCTAAGCAAGCTTGGTATAGAATAATCCCATTTTCTTTGTTCATTTTTCAGGACAAAGCCGGTGATATTGACCAAGCCTGAGATATTATAAAATGGGGGGGAGAAGGAATCTAGATGATAAGAGAAACACAATGTTGTGAATTAAGTAATCATGTAAAGCAAAAACCAACATAATATCCTGTTAGTACAATTTGTTGGCACTGACCAAACCTATAATTCTTTATGCTTTTTTTTTTTAGAATATCTGCATCGGTTCCTATCAGAAGAAAAATCCAAGACACGTAAAGAGAGAGAGAGAGAGAGTCACCAAAGACTTAGTTGGTGACCTTGCCAAATCGCCTTTGGGAACATCTGTATCTAAGAATAGCGTAAGAGATGAACCTGTAAACCAAGATGAAGCACACAGTGACCCCAACATTCTTCCATCTGTTACTCTCACCACCGTACCCTTCTTCTTCAAGCACATCCTCTCCGCTCTTAAGACATGCCCCTAACATGTACTCCAAGCACTTTCCCGAGTTGGAGAACTCGTTGATCAGGAACCCTTCGAAGGGATACTTAAACAAGGATAAATAATGCATGAAAATCCAGTAATTTGGAATTTCTTGCTTTGATATGAAGTACCCAGAGAACAAGAAGAATGACCCTATAACACCAGCAATCACTGAATTCCCAACAATAAAATTAGGCACCAGAGCACTAAAACACACCACAACTGAATTGGCCGTGTAAAGAATCAACCATATCAGCAACAAGAAGTGCAAAAAGGCCATGAAATTCCGGTGGAGACCAACAAGCCAGTACAAGGGCACTGAGAACAAAATGGCTAGGATGAGAAGAAATGGCAAGTAAACTAGGCCATTCGCAATTGCATAGGATGATACACGGTAGCTTCCACAAGATGTTTCCTTCATTAGAATCTCCCTTTCTTGCAGAAAAATGGGTAGAGCTTCTATGCTGCTTGACAACAAAAACGTTAATATGAAAGCAAATAGACCCACCCTTTCATAAGCTCCATCTAGGTCATCCTTAAGGTTACAAAAGATGGAACCCACAACCAACCCAGAAACCAGCATCTGAATTGTCCTACAAGCAAATAGCTCTTTTGTACGAAATATGTTCTTGGAGAACCTATGAGTGAGAATCATAGTTTCTCTCAATCTAGAATTAGCAAAATCACAAGTGAAATCCATTCCAATGTAGATGGTTTCTTCATCAATTACCTTGGATTGCTGAAACAGCTGTTGCAATGTAAACTTACCATTCCTAATCTCACCAGCTTCATCATCAACTTTCTTCTGTTGCATTGTCCCTGGCAATTGCCTTGGTGTTTCCACCTGAACTGGCATACATTTCTGTTGTTGCTGAAGGGTATCAATGGACTCAATGGCAAATTCAACTAAATTGACATGAAGAGGAAGCTCCAAACCGAGCAACCTTAGATTTACACCAAGCAACTCAGCAGTTCCATGGTGCAAAACACTTCCATTGGCCAACAACAACAACGAATTGAACAGCTTCACTATTCTGAACCCGGGTTGATGGATACTAAGGATTATAGTTCTAGCTCTTGTGTCAGCCATGACCTTAAGCATGTCAATTATTTGCAGAGCCGAAGTACTGTCAAGCCCTGAAGTTGGTTCATCAAGAATCAGCACTTTTGGATCATGTATGACTTCAACACCAATGGAAACTCTGCGCCTCTCACCACCAGATATGCCTCGGACCCTATCATCGCCAATTCTAGTGCCAGAAACGTGGTCAAGTCCAAGCTCCTTAATCAATGACTTGACCCTGGAGCAAAGTTCCTCCTGAGAAAGCTTCAGCCTCAGCTTTGCACTAAACATCAGGGTTTCTTCAACTGTAAGCAAAGGAAACAAAGTGTCCTTTTGTGTCACATACCCTGAAAGCTTCCTGAACTGAGCTTTGTCCACAGGCTTGTGGTTCACCAACACACTACCACTTTGAGGGCTATGTTTGCCAGCTAGAATCTCAAGCAGTGATGATTTGCCAGCTCCACTTGGCCCAACAATGGCTAGGATCTCCCATGGTTTGGCTTGAAAACTCACATTCTTCAGCACATGCCTTACTCCACTGCAACTTTCTACAGCTTCAGCTTCCTCTTCTGGCTCTTTACCATCTTGATCAGTGTCAAGCTGTGCAGATTTGCTGAAGATTTTGAAAGGGTGCTCCGATTTGTGTGTGTGGATGGTGTAGTTTATGCCAATGGCCTCAACCTCACAGCCTTGCATCTTCGTTTGAATAGGTTGCTATGCTTCCTTTTTCTATGTGTTTCTCTCAGTTGTTTCTACTCTCTTCTAATTCCCCAACCCATTTTGCTCTCTTCCTCCTCTCTGTTCTATATTCTTTTTTAAATCAGCGGTTTTGGCCTCTGTTACTGACAGTGAAACAATGTGTGGTTCTAAGGGATTTAGCTGCAATGACACTCAGCTCCTCGAACTTTGTATATAAAGTTCACGTGCACCTCTTGCTATTTCTTCACCAATTTTACATATTTGGACACAAAGATGCTTGTATAAATTTAAAATAACTAATAATTTAGACTTAACAACTCATTAATATAATAGTATTTCTCTACAGTTACTAATCTTAGTGGATATAACATGCTTTCAGTAAGAATTAATATTTTTTCAGAGATGATAAATATCTTTAAGATAATCTTTGTTGATTAACATATCAAATTGAATGTCCAACATTTTACTCTGGTTTAGACGCGGAACATTGAATTATTCACGTGAATCATTTTGGTTTCTCGTAGTTTAATGGACAGCTATACATTAAACATGACTTAGATGTTGTTGCCAGTTGCCAATGTCAACTGTGAAATGAAGGATGGTAAATCAGAACTGTGGATGGTTTTGGTCTTTTGGTGCATAATACAGGTATGGGAATAGATTCGTTCATCAACGTGCTGACACATTTTAATTTATTACAGTTCAGTTTCTTACACTGTTTATTACATAATACTATACTATTTTACCTGCACCATGATGTTTGCCAACAATTTTTTATCACTTTGATCTCGTGTCCACTTACACAGTGATTGATCCAATTCATAACAATGGAACCTTTTAACAGTGATATATATGTACAAACAACGGTCAAGTTTTCATTAGTTCTATCACTGCCTCTTTATATTTGTGTTTGTCTTGATCAAATTAGCTATAACAAAATTGGGAACAATGTTGAGAGTATAACATAGTACTGCAAATTTTCGTGTATTTTATGAGAATTGATTACAGAAGAGATATTTTTGGAACAAAAACCATAAAGGGCTAATGATGGAATTATTGAAAAACACTTAAGTACACATTTGGAGTTGCATGAAAGGACATAACGATTTGGCAATTACCAAAGTGGTGGACCCTTGGGTCTTCAAGTTTGTGGCTGAAATTTCACAACGGTCCACAACGAATCAAAATCTTTCATAACAGTGTAATTTGACAAGTTCACCTATTTTCATCTTTGTCTTGAAGTTCAAGTAAAGCACTAACTACACACAAGTATCTTTTGCCATACACAGCTTCTCCAATTCCATCTTGAGCATACTGATAAAAAGCATTCTCTAGATATGTACATGATCATGAGAGCATCTTATCTGTCTAATTATTAAAGCTAGAAAAAAATATCATTTTGTAATCAAATTGCTCCAAGACCAACCAACCAATCCTTATGTGATGTTTGATGGAGTCATGTGAACCTTAAAAACCATGAGAATTTGATGAATGTAATGTGATCATATCTAATTCAATATATAAATAATTTTGTTATTGTACCTTAGATTTGGGGTCATGTAATGTTAAAAATGTTGTTACTAGAAAAATCTATGAAATAAATTAAGATGAAGTTGTGTGGTTGGTTCATCACTAGACAACATTATTCTTGTTCTGTTACTGGTTTCTCTTAATTCACTTAATTTGGTCTCTAATACTGTGACCACTTACCAATAGAGCTTTTAAACCTAACAGAAATCCAACACCAAACTCTTTCAGATTGTAGTAAAAAAAATTTCACTTTTTTTATTTATTTGTTCAAGAAAGTTTGTCTGGATTCGAATATCTAATTCAGTGTCATAGAAGAAGCTGAAGAACCCGTGAACTCTTTCTGTGGTCAATTGGGTACACCCTGTATGTCTCTCAATTGGCACTTGCCCCACCTAAAACAACTCATTATTTGTACCATTTTTACTACTTTGGATCAACACCAAGAAACAAAGTCAAGTTTGATAAACAAAATAAACTAATTAGTTTAATCTAAAAAAATACACTTAACTTGCCCGTGAACCCCTTCCCTTTCACTGTTCAATTATTGAAAGCATCACTCCTCACCACACAACCAAAATCTGCACCACTAAAGTCCAACTCATTCCAAGTGACTTCATGATATTGGATTTTGATTTATTTTCTTTTGAATTAGTTAAGGATTAAGGATGTGTGCTTATTATAAGCTAATGGATTCAATCATTTCAACTATTTTGTTGTTATTATTTTGATCTTATGTCACCTTTTCCTTAGCCTTCATTCATGAGATGAGAAGATGCTATGTTATGGCCTCTTCCTTTTGTCTTTGCTCATAACAGTTTTATGCTTCTACCAATGCCTTCGACACATGATCCGATCTAAATTCCAAGAACAAGAAAATGTTGCAGATTAATGCATATTGTCTTTTGTTGCTTAGTGAAACATTAATGTGAATTAGTAGGACTGCAGTTATAAGAAAATAGTAATATATAACAGAAAACTATATACAGATTTCATAATCAATCTTTCCAACTTGTTTAAAACCCAGTTAACCTTCTCTTTCTATCACAATTTTCTTTAATTTAAACATAGAGGGTACCAATTCCTCACTGAAATTCCTTATCTTTAGAGAGGCTTGTTAAAGAAGTTATTGGAGTGTAAAGTGTATCATTTATTGGTAAAATTAATTCAAATGTACAAAATAATCCTCTAAAATCATGATTATTCCTTGTTGCTTGTTTATTAATCTGCGTGTTGTGTCACGTCATTTAGGAGCACGAGGCCCTAAAAGTTTGTGATATTGTTTTTGAAATTCAAAATGTAGATCCAAAAACCAGCTATATCCAGTAATAAACCTGTTCTTATTAGCACACTGTTAGCTGAACCTGTTGCCAGTTTTAACATTAAAAAATATTAATATATAATCAGATAATTAACTAGTCCTTCAAACAATTCCAGAACAAAATGATAATATTATCAATAAACAATTCAGAAGCAAAATGATAATGGACATGTGTGTCTGACCATGATTAATTAAGATATTTGTGGTGTGTTTGTATTCACATTCAAGGTATTTAGGTAAATTCATTTTGAGTAAAACAAGCACATCCATAGAAATGATATAAGGTTTTTATGTTGTTGTAGTTAAATAATTAAAACACATTTTTATGATTTTTCTTAAACAATAATTAAAAAGTATAAAGCATTTATTCTCTTGATTTTAAATTTAATTTTATATTAATTCTATAGACATTTTTCACCATTCTAATTTTTAATAACATTGACGGTTTCAACGAATATCACAAATACATTAATTAAAAATTATTTTAAACAATGCACAATTTTTTACCATGATTCTTTTAGCTGACAGTAGTTCTTGTTATTTTTTTATAATTGCCTATTTTTATGTTTAGCACTAAATTTTAAAAAATCAAATAAAATCAAATCACTTTTGTAGTTATAAAATTTAAAATTTAGTTGAAGTTAAATCACAACATTTATGATATGACTTTAATGTGTAGATAAATACTCTGTAAAAAAATCAGTATCCTCTTAATTCTGTAACAAAACAATCAACTATTACATTTATATGTAGCCTAGACATTCTTAATCTTCTTTTTTTTATCTCTTTATTTCTACATATAAATTGATTTCTTATAATTTTTAATTATTAAAATAATATTATATTACAATTTAAGCTCTTCCTTTCAAAATCATAATATAATTTATATATTCAAAAAGCTGTACATTACAAAAAAATAATTAAGCTGTTGCTCCACGAATCAAAATAATTTTTTTATCATATGTATTATTAACACTTTTAACGAAAGCTTTGTATTTTTTATTTTTTTTAACAAGTGTCTTATGTTCTACTTATTATTTATTCAATATAAATTTTATTATATAACAATAAAATAAAAAACTATTATTAATTATATATTTTGATCCAATCACAAACAATTATGTGAAAAACTTTAAAATTGTAAGTCTAAAAAAATTTCACAAATTATGTTTTTTCATAAATAGTAACATTTAAGAAAGAAAAATTATATTTTGATAATTTTATTCAGGACCAAAATTGTCTAAGGTGGAGATAATTCAGAAGTTTGATGTTGTTATCTCAAGTTTGTGATAACTGATAACTAATAACTGATGAAACTGATGAAGTTGTGTGTTCATATGGTAGCAACAGTTTTGTAACTCTTCTCCATGCACCTTCACAAGCTTTATACCATTCCTTCTTCCTTCGGTAACTATTCCTCCTTCCTTCCATACATGCACTATCACATCCACTTCCACCTCAATTTTCAATACAGTGAATATCAACTCATTTCAATTTGCTAAAATGAGGGTTTTTACTTATCATAAGACCGTTTTTGCAGTTTTTTTTTGTCATAAAGGAGGGTTTTTTTACTCATTTCAATTTGCTGGAACGAGCATTGGGATTTAGGATTGTCAAAATTGAAACTTTGCATTGCAGGGAATGCCTTTTTTCTGGTGGGTCATCGTGTTTTGGACATAAGAGCGTGTAATGATGGTTTATTCCGTAAGAATCGGAGAAGGTTCGGAGCGTCCATTTCGTGTTCGGGTGTTAGGAACGATTTGCCTTCTATTGAACAGCTTAGTGATGCACGGGTTATATACTCTGTCGCTGCATCTATGGGACACAATCAGGTATATCATTCCAACATTGAATCTATGTGGAAAGGTAATTCAACTAGATGCTCGACTCTTTGTGATTCTTATGGTTTGTTTGGACGAGGGAAAAGGATACCTAAAGGAGACAAATGCAATGAACTTTCTTTTATTTGGTTGGAAAAAAATGGGGAGAAAGCTCGTTTCATTTTCTCTTCGAATTCAAATTTCCGACTTTTTTCCCTTCCTTGGCATAGAGAGTTAGAGCATCTTTAGATAATTTTTTCTGTTAGTATCTGAAGGAGAAGAAAGTAAAATGTATTGACTTTTCTATAAGCTAAATGTAACTTATCTTCATTAGTTTCTGGATATAGAAATGAAACCAGTTTTTATAAAGTTGAATGTTGTAAGTTGATTTTAACTTATACGCTCAATTTATTTTAACTTCTTATTCTTTTCTTCTGTGTGTGCTAATTTAAGTTAGTTTGCAATTCTTTCTTCTTCTTCTTTTGAAATTTTTAGTTCGTGCATGTTCTTATTTTAAACTTAAACTTGTTTTTCGAGGGATTGTGTACTTGTGTTCCAGTATAATATCTGCTATGCTACTGTAGTACTCTCATTCTGTTTTCTTCTTTGGTTAGAAACACCAGCAGAGATTATATGTGCTGTCACTTGTCACCATGGCTGAATTCATTGCATCTACGTGATTGTAATTTGGATGTACTATTTGTTACAGGAGTCTCATCCAGAATCACATTTTCGAGTTCCTGCAATTGTGAATGCTCTAGAAGAAATGCAGCTCTCTTCAAAGGTACTGAAAGCTATGCACATTGTGGTTTTGGAAAATTTTCCTGTCATCTGTTCATTTTGAAAGATCTGATATCATGTAGATATTGGCTTTTGAAAACTTAATTGTGTCCGAAATTCAGAAAATAAACAAAGTGTCTTTTTCATTCAAATCTTGCTTCTGTTCAATGTGGGTTTGAAACTTTGATTCAGTTTTTTGTTTTTTAGTTTTTAGATTCTATTTTATAATCGGTTTGCAAAAGCTAATTTTTAGATAGTAGGAATACGGGAAGAAGTTGTAGAGTATTATAAGGAAGAAGATGATACAGTATTATTACAAAGAAGACGAGTAAGAGAAAACTGAAAATAAATGTTCTGGTTTTTGCAAAAGCTGGAAAAAGGTATTACTTTTGAAAACAATTTTCAAAAACTATTCTTATCAGATGGTTTTTTTTTTTTTTTTTTTTTTTTTTTTTTTTTTTAAAAAAATTTAAAAAAATTTTTTTTTTAAAATTTTTTTTTTTTTTTTTTTTTTTTTTTTTTTTTTTTTAAATAGAACATAGTTCCTAAGAATAGGAACGAACAAACAAACAGTAAACGGAATGATGGCTTTTTTTCTGGGTACAGAAGTAGGCAGCATTTTATTCTCAAGAATATATCACAATCTACTTATGTTAATTTGCAATGTTTTCTATTTGATTGAAAGACAAATCAGCATCCCTAGGGCCTAGGCAATCCATGACTATAGGTTTTATGCTCTTGTGTCAACTAGAAAAAGCTTGCCAATTTGAGAAAAAGACTGACTTAACTGGATGATAATGTGAAATTGTCTTATGATTTGTCATTCTGGCATAGTGGCATTAAATAGTAAAGTATTTTAATTTTAACAACTTCAATTTATGTATGATTCAGTTCCGTGGCTCTGAGTTAATTGAACTTCAACATTTTGAGCCTGCTTCGGTAGATGATATTGCAAGCGTGCATGCAAGAGCCTATGTTACTGGACTTGAAAAGGTAATATTTTTTTTTTTATTTTTGTGTTTTCTGATAAAAACCTGATATCTTATTACGAAGAAATAGGGATAAACTCGCAACTCCACAATTACAAAGGATAGAACACTGAAGAACTTTGAGGGCCTTTGTCTCCCATTGCCGAAGGCCCCCATTCTCTCTCAAAATGTCAAGATGATCCCTCTTTTATCTCCCTTGTTATTTATTGGTAAAAACACCTTATTTCTCCAACCAACAAACTAAACTATTATGTAACTAGCTGACTAATGAGTATATATTATTTTGTTGGAAATTTGCGCTAATGAAGGTCACTCCTAGCTCATGTTAAATGAAGCCTGTTTGGGCTGCTGAAATTGCCGGCTCTAGAGCTCATAAAACTTGTAAAATCGTCACGTTACAAGCCAATTTTGTAGTTGAGTCAGTCATTAGGTCAAAATTGTAAGGTAGTATTAAATTCTATCCTAAATCCATTATTTGGTCACATGTATTTGCCCATGTTCCATATATCCTGTTTTGTTAGTGAGGGGTATTGTTGGGCCAACTGGATTTGGCCATGCTCCAAATGTTTAACTGTAGGGATGAGGATGTGTTGGGCTTGAGTAATCTAACTGGTTTTGTGGGGTTGAGTGCCGTTAGCCCAAACTTTTAAAATTTTCCTTTTCTTCAATCCTTTTTTTTGTGAGATGTTGTGCTTTTTAAATTATAATGTTTTCCTTTGACATTTTAATGAAGAAATTGTGATTTGGAAATATGCTAATATCTTTTATATTTGTTCCTATGCTGCTACACTTTCATTTATGATTTGAATTGTGTCTCCTAATCTTGCTGTTGTATTTCAATTAAATATGTTTCATCGTAGGAATTACTTTTGCCAATTACTTCCACTTGATGTGTTCTTTACTTCAGTTGAATGCACAATGTTAATAAAATATCAAAACAAGGATTTCTGCTTCGCACTGAATTGTTCACTGGTTATTTATACTTAAATAGATGTTTACTAATGTCTTCTGAATTCTGATCAGTCAAATCTCCACTATCCTAGTTTTTAGTTCAAGTGTTCAGCAACACTGGCCATGTTGTAGCATTTCATAATTTGTACTGTATTTGATTTTACCATGGCACTGGAATTTTCTTTTCTGAAATTTGTCATATTTACTCTTCTCAATCCTTATAGGTTATGGATCAAGCTGTGGAGAAGGGCCTTCTTTTCGTTGAAGGTTCTGGACCAACATATGCCACTGCCACTGTAATTTCTCTGCCAAGAACTTTATGATTCTTTCCAAGCTCATAGGTTTTTCCGAAAGTCATTATATGCTAGAAACTTTATATTGTGTTTTCTGTATTCTTATGGTGGTATTCATGATACAGACCTTTCAGGAGTCAAAAATTGCAGCTGGTGCTGGATTAGCCTTAGTCGACTCAGTGGTGATCTCTCAACCTGCATGTCCATCTCTTGGTAATAATCATTGTGTTTCGGGGAGGGGTAAGTGAGTGGATATGGATATGTTCATATCTGCTTCCTCTAGTGACTTGCATACTGAAAGGACTATTTCATTCCTTGTTGGAAATTTGGTCTTTGTTTTTATCAGAACCAGATATTGACTGATCTTACCGGATATCTATCTTGTATCTTAAATGTTTGGGAGAGATGGGTAGTCACAAATATAACAAGTTTCGGAAATCAAGTGTGTGTTCTTTATCGGATTTGGTTGTGTCCAATATATTTCAAGTTGTTAGGGATAAAAGAAAAAGCATTCTTGAATCCCCACTTTCAAGCTTAAGCTTTTAGAAACAGGGTACTGAGGCCTGCATGACTGATGATCATTTTGTTTTATCCTTGTCATTCGTCATGATTAAGTTCAACTTGTGCATTTTCTATGCTGCAAGTTTGCTTTTGTATGAGGAGGGGTTTGTCATGGTAATGAAAATCCTGGTCCTCCAACTAAAACAGATAAGGCTTTTGGCATAGTTAGTCTTGGACATAAATGTTTCAAAAAGTATAGTGAACTGGTGATATATTTCAGATTTTGATATAAATTTCTCTTTTTCAATTTCATATTCAGGTTGCGGGTTCAAAGATAAAGAGTGATGCACCCACTGGTTTTGCTCTGATAAGACCACCAGGACATCATGCTGTTCCACAGGGACCTATGGGCTTCTGCATTTTCAGCAATGTGGCCATTGCAGCCCGTCATGCTCAGCGTGTTCATGGACTGAAGCGTGTGTTTATTATTGATTTTGATGTTCATCATGGAAATGGAACAAATGATGCCTTTTATAACGATCCAGATGTATTTTTCCTTTCATTTCATCAAGTAAGCTTCTAATTTAGTTCTAGCTCTGGTTATATTTTCTTGTGCTTTGTTGATTTCGAAATGCCAACTGTGTTCAATGATTCTCGTTTCTTTTTCCAATGTTAGCTTACTGATGTTTTAGAAATTGGAAGTCATGATAGCAGAGTTATCTTCGTTTGACTTTGCTAAGATTTTTGAAATTTTACATCTCTGTTAAATTAAAAATTTTAGATTATTGCACAACTTTATTTTATTTTTACTTGGAGCTGATGCCGTGTGGTAGAGGGAAAGATGACTGTACCAAGAAATGTTTTTGACTTCTAATGTGGTATCTGGATGATCATGGGAAAATGTTATACTATATATTGCTGCTGACCATATTTTTACTCACTAGAAATATTCTTATTCAACATTTTTGTATATTAAAACATTTTAGAAATAGCTACTTTATCAATGCTATTCTGCTTTTTAATATCCATTCTCTTGTCTGTCTCTTTGTAACATTTCAACAAGACCATTGATTCACCTTCGCCATCTCTAGTGCACTTCTCTGTGCTAATTCTGAAATTGAAGCCATGGTCCAACTGTTTTAGTTTCTGATGTCATTCCTTTGGATCGATAGGATTAATATAATGTCTATAGTTTTATTATTGACTTAACTGCTATTATTCCTTAATTTGTTGGTGTAACTGCAATGTCTCCCCTGATCTTTGATTTAAGCATATTATCTACCAATATTCTAGTGTGCTTTGCATATTGCAATGCTCCCTACTGGAATATATTTACACAGTTGGACAATATCACTAAAGAATTGAGCAAATACCTGAACGTCCCCTTTCTTTACACTAAGTAACCACGAATTTGCATGCAATATCAATTGGATAAAAATCAAACAGAGTACCACCTACCCTTTATTTGCACATGTCAACATAAAATATGATAATGTAATGGGGCACTAGGCACATGGATGTTTTTTTAAGTTTCCCCGTGGTGGGGGTATCCAGGTACTGTGAGGGAGAGAAACATTCTGTGAACTAGGATAAGAAATAGTACAAGACTTGTTAATGTGCTAAATGTGAAGAAAGGTACGATTTTGAACCTTCTAATGGCTTCCGTGGCTCAGGATGGAAGCTACCCAGGTACTGGTAAATTTGATGAAGTGGGAAGTGGAGATGGTGAAGGAACCACATTAAATCTGCCGCTTCCTGGGGGTTCAGGCGACACTGCTATTAGAACCGTGTTCGATGAAGTTATTGTACCATGTGCTCAAAGATTTAAACCAGACATCATTCTTGTTTCTGCTGGGTTAGTCTTTCTCTGAATCATGCTCATAAATGGAAATACGGAATAAAAACTGATAAATTTCTAGTTCCCATTCCAAGCCCCTTCCACTTAATTCTACTATGAAATTTGGATTCTTTTTAATACAATATAAAAGACTTATTCATATAAATTTTCACCTTTCTCATATTTTACATGTGCAATTTCGTGTTCATTTGTTAGGTATGACGGCCACGTGTTGGATCCACTTGCTAATCTTCAATACACAACTGGAACATATTACATGCTAGCGTCCAGTATTAAGCAACTAGCGAGAGATTTATGTGGGGGGCGATGTGTGTTTTTCTTGGAGGGAGGGTATAATCTGAAGTCTCTGTCATATTCCGTGGCAGACACATTCCGTGCTCTTCTTGGTGATCGAAGCTTGGCATCTGAGTTTGATGACCCTAACATTTTGTACGAAGAGCCATCAGCAAAAGTTAAGCAAGCAATTCAGAGGATAAAACACATTCATTCCCTTTGATGTCGAAATCGGAAACTGACATGACAAGTATATATAATCTATCTAGCATTAATAATTTCATGTTCTGTGGGTTCCATCCATAAGTGTATGTCTTTACCCCTTAGGTGGTCCTTCTTCCACTTATCACATAGAAGCAAAGCAATGGTACAGAATTGCTTGTGTGGTCTTTGAACAATCTCCAGTTACAGTTACTAGATGTCATGCAACCATATTGATCATGCAGTCATAGCCATGTCGCTATATACAAAGGAATAGAACCTTACTTTATATATTTACATCATTGAGGAGTGCGAGCTATATAATTTCTAAACACTCTTAACAAATTAGTCTCACCAAAATGGTTGAGCCTCAATTTTCTAAGTGGATTTCACTTTCTACTCAGTGAGCTTACGTTGATTTTACTCAACAGTAAAGTTATATGTTGTGAGGATCATTATGAACTGACGAACATATTACTTGTGGGAGACATTTTGCATACTGCCACTAGTGAGTCAACAGTACCTTTACAACGTTTTTCCAAACATGCCACGTACTATAATGTTGGACTGTGCAACTTCAGCCTGTTAAATCAAAAATTTTCTGCGCCTGGGCTAATCAGTTTTATTATGTTTAGTTTGTGTTTTTAATTTATGTTTTAATTACTATTTTAAAGATACTTATTAGAGGTCTTCATAAAAATATAATCGAAATAATATATCAAAATGGTGCTTTTGACATTTGATATATATTTTTTTGCGATAAACCTGTCTTTTGATTCGCACTCCATTCTTATTATATGAATTAATTCCACGTAAAATATTGACGTTGAAGAAAGGTTGTTTTCATAAACATATAAGATTATTGTATACTTTCTGCCAATTAAAACATATAAGATTATGTTTAGTCATGAAATAAAACTCTAAAAGTCAACACTATTGTATACTTTCTGCCAATTTATTTAAGCCTTTTGAGTTTAAACATTGTATTAATAAATTAAAGAAAAAAAATGTACCCTTTAATAGATTCACTCTGAAATGGGTTGAAATCCAATGTGATTTCCACATGTGAAATTCACCCAATTTAAATACTAGAACTTTATTGAGATTTATTATTACTAAACACACTGTAAACATTGTGTCAATATTCCAAAATGACATTGATTGATATATGAGAAAAGAAGACCGCTAACAAGTTACACAAAATGGTGAGTTGGTGGTAATAAAATGAGAAAGAATGTGAACACTCAAAAGCGTTTCTAGTGGAAACAAAGTAAACAACACCTGGTCATCAAAAATTGAAATGGCGATAGAAGGTGAAAGAGTCTAAGCGTGATGCTTTTTATGTTCATATTGCTAATGTTCCCCATAATATTAATTATGCATTCACACATATATGGTTTGTATTTGTTGGATTCTAAGGGGGTTGAGGTTAAGGTTGGAGTGACATAGGGGCAGCAAAAGGTGTGTGACCTACCAACCACTGCATGACGCAAGATCTCATAAAGTTTTATCCTTTTGTGAACGTAATGATGGTTAATGAATCAGATACTAAGAGCCATAAAAACATCCACTATAATGCAACAAAATTATTTGTGTCTGTTATATTTGTCTCACTGAGTAGCATACCAGAATAACGTTAATTTGATAGAATCAATGTTGCTGAAAATAGATGAAGAAGGGAAGTACTAGGAAGACTTATGCTAATATAATCAGTGGGTGTAGCTGGCAGAACTTACCAAAGGTGCTTCTTTTCATAATTAAGAAGCGCAAAATAAGGGGAGAAAAATGAAGAAAAGGGACTTTATTTTTAAATGTGATGTATTAATCTGCTATGAATATGTGAACAAAAACCAAATCCAATGCCTCTAATTAAGCATTCAGAGTCTTTAATTAGCACGTAATTTAATCCTCCTCTAACGGTGCAAATTGCAATAATTAAAAATTCAAATGGGTTGCCTTTTATATTTGAATGATTTTATCTTTAGGGTGTGAGTATGAACTGCCCGTAACAATGGCTAGGGTTAAAATGATTCATGCCTGGGTGAAGGTGAGCAAGAACACTTATGACACATGCTATTCAAACCATGTAAAGATCCCATTTTCAGATGTCATTGCCCCACCATTCAACATATACTAGTGCTTACTAAATAATTATAATTAAAGGTGCAAATTAATAACCATATTCATGTCCATCTTTATCCACTACTTAATTATCTACACCATGTCATAGTAAGACTGGAATTCATCTCACAATTTTATCAATTCAAACCAAATAAAAATCAATTTACCTTCATTTAGATAATTTATTTAATTTGGATTTTTAAACTAATCTATGCTTTTAGTATTTTAAAAAAATCGAATTTTTAAGTTGTGTAGTTATACAATTCTATGAGTTTATATTTTAAGTCTATAATTATACAGTATTTTTTTTTTATTTTATAATTCTGACTTTTGGTACTATTTTTTTTTTCATTTTAATAACGATGTATTTTCTCTCTCTTTTTGTTAGTGCTTTTGTCCTGTTTTTATTTTGTTAGATGATTTGATGGTTAGACATGAGATGGTTTAGTTTGCCTTGAAAAAAAAAAAAACAAAGGAATTTAAGAAAAATTAATTAAACTCAAACTGATTAGCATTAATCAATCTAAATATCTCCACTAGAATGAACCCAACCCACTCGTGTCCAACCTTGAATAAGTAAAAGATTGGCCAAACATTTTGTTTATGCAGTAAATAGCATCTAGTTTTTATGGAGGTTAAATTTAAAAATTACTTTTACCATGGTGGTTTTAAGTATTCAAGTCAAAAAGTAAAGCCGAAATTATATGCACATGACCCTCCAACTTTGACTCTATCCACTTTTCAAATTATATTTCTTTTTTCATTTTACTTTGAGACTAATCTAAATCTTGGAACATCTTTCTAGACAGAGTAATTCTTATCACATAAGCTTCTCAAAGATGGAAGTAGCACTAGCAAAAGTCTAGATTCAAATCAAAGTATGAAACCACATTCCTAATGTTCAAATATTGTGCATGAGAATAGATTAATTAAGAAGGGAAATTAAGGTATTGGTGATGGATTATGGTAGCAAGTGGGAGGAAACTAGAATTGACAGTTAAAAAAAAAGGAGGAAACATGAATCATGCAGATAAGGCAGGTCTTAATATTCCCCTAGTGCTTATCCTTGCTAACTCAAATAATTATGCACAATAATTTGATGTTAAATTATCACTCACAACACAAACACAACACAACACAACTTCCTTGTTAGCTATTTTTCTTGACCCTACTTAATTTCTTTGGTGGTATTCCACGCAACGCCGACTTTCTTCTTGCAACTCAATTCTTTTTCTGAATTATAATCACCCAAAATCTCATTCTTTCTCTTTCTTACTTTAATTAACAATATATAGTAGGAAAATTATACTTTGAGAAACTTGACCTAAGTGTTAAAGTCCTCCACACATAAACTAAAATAACCAAATGATGGCTTGTGGAAGTGTCAACCTTCCTCCTGGCTTTTGCTTCTCTCCAACTGATGAAGAACTTCTCCTTCATTTTCTTCATCCCAAGACCTCTCTACCATACCATCCCAACATCATTCCAGAACTTGACCTCTCTCTGCATGATCCATGGCACTTAAATGGTATTTCTCTTACTTCATTGGTCTTCAATTTTTCAACATGTAACTTGTTAATCATATGCATGCATGTATATGGATCCAACTACATGCCTTGTTATTATAACAAGCCTAGTTCAGATGCCTGAATAACATCATCAACATGTGTGAGTTTGTGGTAAACTTTTGATATAGAACTACATGACCCAAAAGAAAATAAAGAATCATACATGTTTAGATATTTACTATATCTATATGTTTAGGTAAAGCGTTGTCAAGTGGAAATCAACACTATTTCTTCACCAGAGCGAAGGAAAACAGATCCACAGAAAATGGGTATTGGAAGGAAATAGGAGTGACAGAACCAGTAGTATCCGCATCTGAAAAAGTGGGGATGAAGAAGTACCTTGTGTTCAACCTTGGTGAAGCTCCACAAGGCACTGAAACCAGTTGGGTCATGCAAGAGTTTCATATTTGCTCGTCCAGTTTTAGCACTGCATCTTGTGGAACTACTCGCGGAAGAAGAAAATCTGTAAGTGATTAATTATTAATTCATAATATATAATATTAAGCCAAATAATCACCTTGCTATATATATACTAATGAACATCAGAAATTGAAGAACCATTCATTAATTGTGGTAATTAGTTTTCTGATACTGTGGAATTCAGGATCAATGTAGGAGCAAATGGGTTTTGTGCAAAGCCTATGAGAAGAAAAGTTGTGAATCCGAACAAGGAGTAGATTGTTACAACGATGAGAATGACAGTGGAACTGAGCTTTCATGGCTAGATGAATTTTACATGTCATTAGATGATGACCTTGAAGAAGTTATGAGCCTTCCTAATTAGGTTAAATTTTGAATAACATGTATATTAGGATATTTATCTGCATGCTAGAATTTTATAGACAATTACATGTATTTTGAATGGTAGATTACGGGTTCTGAAGTTAATTAGGTAATGGCTTTTTTGTTGTCACTTCTCAATGCATCAAACAGAATATACTTTGCTTGTGAAATGCAACTTACATAGTTTTCAATCTTTTTGTTCTCAAACTTGTTTTATATATATATATATATATATATATATATATATATATATATATATATATATATATATATATATATATA
>Ga0209700_101912_pt1 | contig 43172 bp, 41 predicted proteins | sample SiratroredBW_FD_187528 | JGI IMG/M metagenome (GOLD analysis project Ga0209700, IMG submission 187528) | Root nodule microbial communities of legume samples collected from California, USA - Siratro red BW (SPAdes) (version 2) | ecosystem: Host-associated > Plants > Roots > Nodule | place: USA... | reverse complement strand
CATCTAATAATAATAATAATATTGATAATAATAATAATAATGTAATAATAATAGTATTAATAATGAATGTAATAATAACATTAATATTAATAATTATTATTATGACAATAATAATTAATATGATTAATATTTATGACAACAATAATATTATTATATTAATAATAAAAATAATAGTATTAATAAAATATTAATAATAATATTAATAATCATATTATTAATGTTAATAATAATAATATTTATAATAATAATATATTAAAAATAATAACATAAATATTTGTATATGAATTTATATACAAATTTAATCTTTATGTAATAAGTCTGGATACATATTCGTATGTAGTTCCGTATAATCTTGAGTTTTAATATGGATTATATTAGATATGTATTTACATACGGATTAAATCCATACGTAATACCCTGGACAAAAAATCTGTATGTAATTTCGTACATAATGTTGATTTTTAGTATAGATTATATTACATATGAATTTAAATACAGATTAAATCTGTATGTAATATCCTGGATGCAAATCCGTATGTAATGTTGGTTTTATATAGGGATTTAAATCCGTAGATAATTCTGTATGTAATACTGATTTTACATACGAATACAAATCCGTAGATAAAATTTCGTATATAATATAAATTTTACATACGGATTTTATCTGTATATAATTTCCATAGATAATTTGAGGTTTTTCTAGTGTATCATGACAATGCCTCTTAGGAATATTGGCATTCATTAATTGCGAATCTATCTCTTCTCCATGAGATTTTCCACTTCCACCTCCCAAATCTCTTAGAACAACACCATTTGAATTAGAAAGGATAACAAATCTTGGAAACAGTTGATTTAATGGTTAATTTCCTACCCAAACAGAATTTAATTGTTTTAGTTAAAAATATAAAGACAAAAACTAAAGAGTATACAAATAATTCAACTGAGATTATGCTCAACAAGTTTTTTTTTTTTTTTTTTGAAATTGTATCTAACCTTGATTATAAAGTCAAAACCAACACTTGAAATTATTAAGGAGATATTGATAAAATAATTTTCTCTACTATAAACATATTGTGTTCAGGTTAAAAAGGTTTTATCTTTGAAAGAAACACTAGCCAAGTTAGCATAAAATACACAAAAACCTAAGGAAGGTAACTTACACTAAAATAATAAAATTGATCACTAACTTAATTAGAGACCAATTTAGAGTCTAACAGTAATAAGTGACTAAAATCTTGATAGCTGAGTTTAGATACCAATTTAGATCTGATTTAGAAACCAATTTAGATACTAATTATATAAAGACCAATTTATTGACCAATTATATAAAGACCAATTTATTGACCAATTTATTTTATTTATTATTATTATTATTACTACTATAATATTATTATTATTAATATTATTTTTATTATTATTATTACTATTGTTATTATTATTATTATTTTTGACCGAATCTGTGACCGATTTCTGTGACCGAATCTGTGACCGATTCTGTGACCGAATCTTTGACCGATTCTGTGACCGATTTTGTGACTGAATCTGTGACCGATTTTGTGATTGAATCTGTGACCGAATTTGTGACCGATTTTTTCGATCACTGATGCGGTCACTAATAATGACCGATTTTTTCGGTCACTGATTCGGTCACCGATAGTGACCGATTTTTTCGGTCACTAATTTCGGTCACTATTTGGCAATTTTCTAGTAGTGAGTGTGGCTAGAGAAAAAATAATTATAAAGGAGTAAGTATTGACCAGTGTGACTTAATTGAGAATATATTAAAGAGACATGTTCAACATTTGTGTATTATTTTTTCTACAGTTTGTTTGAGTAATGGATGGTTGTGTTTTTTGTGTAGCATTACCAATTTTATAAATTGTTATTAAATGTTGTTATGTTGAAACTTAAAAAATATTCTTATTAATTGAAATTATGCAGTATATGTTAAACATAAAGTAGAAATAAATGAGAAACACACATTCATTAAATACTTTAGTTAATTATACATGGAATACTTTGTGTTAAATGAAACATAATCAATGGCGAGAACTGGATGCTTCAACAATGTTGGGACATGTTCTTTTTGTATGTCTTGGAGTTTGACAATAAGAACATTTTTTGGATCAGCCATGTTGTTCCCTCATGTCCATTTTAGTCCTTATGCGACTTGACTTAGGCCTTCCTTTGTTGTTCTTTTCATGTCTGGACTTGGACATAATATTTGACCAGTGTAAGCAGGCCAGTAGTCTTCATTTCTAAGTTCACCAAATAAGCCTTCGTAGACATGAAAGACTTGATCTAAGGTGTACACAGGTGAGATGTACATACGAAAATCGTGGTGCGCATATTTGCATGCAGCAAGCACATAGGAGCATGGTAGATGTAGTTTTTGAAATTTCCCACTGTCACACCACAATTCGTCCAAGCGAATTGCAAATCGACCTGGTGGTCGTACTTGGATTTTGTCTCTCTTCTACCAAAAATCTAGGGCTCCTTCTATCAAATGAAAGGACTGTATGAGTGTTCGCCTTTGATTATGCATTCTCCAATGCTTTTGTTGCAAATTCAGAGTATAAATGTTCGGCAGTCATCATGGCTTCCACTTTTCTGCTTCTTTCTGTGAAGAATTTGTTGCAGCGGGTGTATGTTGCCATCACCATTGAAGAGATTGGAAGGTTTCTTATTTTCTTCAAGACAGAGTTAATTGACTCAGCTAGATTGGTTGTCATATGTCCCATCGCTGACCGTTGTCCCATGCAATAGTCCACTTCTCTCTTGGGATATCATCTAACCATTGAGGAGCCTCGGGATTTTCCTCTCTAACTATGTTGTAGCAGTAAAAAAAGTGTGGCTCTGTCATTTCATATCCTATAATTATTTGTTCCAAATTGAGTTAGTTAATAACATTGACAAAAACAAATAGAAAAAATTGAAAGAGTTGTTTGAGTTAACAGATAAGGACACAATCCCATGTTGACAACATCCTTCTTGAGTGTTGTATTTCTAAATCGTCTCATGAAGTTTTGTGTTATATATCAAGTTCAGTAGGCATGCATAGAATTATTGGTGTTCTAACCACTACCTTCTCTAGAGTATGCACACTTTATTGATTCGTGGCGATCATAAATAAGACAGATGCCCTCTTGCGGAGTGACATATCTTCGTAGGTTCCGCAAGAAAAAGAACTAAGCCTCAGCTGTTTCACCCTCTATAATGGCAAAGGCAATAGGTAATATGTTATTGCGGCCATCTTGCGCAACTGCAACCAATAGTGTCCCTCTATATTTCCCATACAAGAAAGTTTTGTCAACTTGGACCACTGGCTTGCAAAATTTAAAACTGTCATGCATGGTTTGAATGTTCAGAATACCCTCTTAAAGATGATGTGGTCTATATCAAACTGGTTACCTTCATATGCAGGTTGAGTCTTCATTTTCCAAATAAACCCAAGAACATAAAGTTGCATTGCATTTAGAAGTGATGGCAATTTTTGGTACGACTCTTCCCAATTGCCATATACCTTTTCTATGGCTAGCTGTTTTCCTAGCCATGCCTTCCTATAGGAGACTGTATATCCCAAGATTGACTTCATGTGAGCTATTATGGTAGATACTGGTGTGGAAGTGTCGACTTGGATGATTTCGTGAATGCTCTGTGCAATCATTCGAGAACCCAACTTATTGTGGTCTTGTGAGATCATAGGGGACACATAGGTGTGAACACCTTCCAACTTCATAATTTTCCAGTGTTGATTCTTGGCACGTAAAATTGCTCGACATCTCCATGCACAATCATTATGTACACATTGCACTATAAGCCTTGATTAAGTTGAATATGCTACCTTGTACGTGCAATGGTTGACAATATGGAAACGATTGATGGGATCTTGAGTTTCTTCCTTTGTATTGAACCGCTGTCCTACAAAAAGTGTTCCTAGAGGATAGACTACCGTGTCACGATCAAAGGCATGGCCAAATTCTGGGTCATATACAGCTGGTTCAACTGGAAAGTGTAGAAAGTACTGAAGTGGGACATAAGTTGAGTTATGTTCATGTGGTTCATTGTTTTTCTGTTGTATGTGCAAATCTTCTATCTCATGATCATCTGCAGCTGCAAGGATGTCATCTTCGTCCTCACTAAAAAGATCAAAGACTTCATCAGGAAGTCCAACAACCTAATGCTCTTGTGGTGGTTCTTCAAGGTATTGGTAGTTTTGGTGTTCATCTAGATTGACATATGGATCACTTAATAGTTCGGTATATGACTAGATCTGGTCTTCCCAATCCCCAAGATGTTGACGGGTGGGTTCGTTGTGGTCTAATGTTGAAGGGTGTGGTGTCTGGTGGGACAACAATTGTGATTGGTGGTCGTACGAGGATGGAACTTGTGATTATTCATAATGAAAAAATGGTAAAGATGTGGGTTGAGATTGTGTTGAGGAAGATGCAAATCTTTGGAATGTGACATACAATTCGGGTCCAGTTTGTAGTTCAATGGAGTCATAAATGTCAAACAACACCTCAACGTCATCATCCTCAGTCATCTCAATGGTGGTGTATTGACTTACCCCTCCACCGAGTCTTGTGGGATAACGAAAGTGCATCGTCGCAACCCTTTCTTGTGCTTCCCTATGTAGTTTTCTGAGGATAACTTCTTTCATCCTTTCTAGGGTGATGCCACTTTTGAGGGCAACTACTTTTGGTACCCTAGAAATGAATGTCACTCCTTCAATGGGACATTCGTTCATTGATCCATCATAGTGAACAATGATGTATACGAAAGCCATTTAGGAGTGTAATACAAGAAGAAAGATGGAGGAATGAAAAGAACAAATTGGGTGTAATTATAGACGAAAGATAGAGATATATAAACCAATATTTATGGTGAATTTGTTGGTATGTAATAAATTAGAACACATGACTTGTATTTATAATTGAAGTTGTGTGGGGCAGGATCAAAGTTGACATGTCTGCAAAGTAACCCTAAGCAGTAAAATCATGGGTTGGTAACGTCTCATCCATGCATTTAACTTGCACTTCAAATGCAACATTATATTTCTTTCCTTACTTCTACTCCAGATGCAAAATTATATTCCTTTCCTTACTTGCACTTGAAATGCAACATTGTATCCCTTTCCTTACTTTCACTCCAGATGCAACATTTTATCCCTTTCCTTACTTGTACTCCAAATGCAAAATTATATCTCTTTCCTTACTTGCACTTCAAATGCAACATTCTATCCCTTTCCTTACTTCTACTCTAGATGCAAAATTATATTCCTTTCCTTACTTGCACTTGAAGTAATTAAGGGGTGTTTTAGGGACACAATTCGAACATCTTAAGAGTATAGTTGGGTCTCGAAACTGGTTTTGTTTACTTCATAAATAAAAAAAAACTATAGAAAAAGGTAGGGAGGCAAGTCATGTCTCCCTACAAATGGGCCTCTTCCAAGCCCAAAAAATAAGTTGTTAAGTATGAGTACACATCAAATTAAAGTAATTAAGGGGTGTTTTGGAGGCACAATTCAGACATCTTAAGAGTATAGTTTAGTCTCGAAACTGGTTTTGTTCACTTCATAAATAAAAAACCTATGGAAAAGGCATCAAGCCAAGTCATGTCTCCCTACGAATGGGCCTCTTGCAAGCCCAAAAAGTAAGTTATTAAGTATGGGTACACATCGAATTAAATTAATTAAGGGGCCTTTTGAAGACATAAGTGGGTCTAGGGAATCGTATGGGTTCATGAATTAATATCATTTGGTACTAAGGAATCCAATGCAAACCTATGCCACCTACCCATCCTCATCTGTACAATTACAAAGAATCCTATGTTGAAAAAAGTATATTAAATATGTATAATTTTCTTTATCTGAAAGGCCAAGTCGTTTCTTATCAACTATAAATATAGGTGATTATTACCTACACCTACACGAAACATCCAATCAATGTCACCATCTTTATCATTATCACAAAAAGACATCGTCATCTATCGTGTCTTTGGTGCATTGTAACGGCCAAATCATCATTGATGAGCTTCATTCTACCATATTTGTCAGTTAAATAACAACTTTAGTTGAGGTTTATGAATCCATGCCCCTATCTATTCTTAAACAAGTCATTATATGTTTGTTTATCCTAGATGATAGCAAGTCATACGCTGTTGATTTATGTTATCGGTGTCCAGTGTATATGACTGACATTAGGAATTCATATCTTTAGCAGAGTGTCAGGCCAAAAGCAATGGCCCATATTGAATCTGCCCCATCAACTCTCCAAAATGAACTTTATGAAAGCATGAAGCACTGTTCACCCAAATTATTTCTTGAATATTATAGACATTCTTTAGCAGAGTGTCAGGCCATAAGCAATGGCCCATATTGAATTTTCCCATCAACGCACCAAAATGAACTTTATCAAAGCACGAGGCACTGTTCACCCACATTATTTCCTGAACATGGCAGAGATTCTTTAACAGAGACTCGACCTTTAAATTGACATTCCAGATTGAATGCCTTTTCAACCTGTAAACTTAACCTTCACAAACCACGACACACTGTTCACCCACATGATTGTCTGAATATTGCAGAGATTCTTTAGCAGAGTGTCAGGCCAAAAGCAATGGCCCATATTGAATATGCCCCATCAACACTCCAAAATGAACTTTATCAAAGGACGAGGAACTATTCACCCACATTATTTCCTGAACATGACAGAGATTCTTTAATAGAGACTCAACCTTTAAATTAATGTTCCAGATTAAATGTACCCTCATCAATGTTGTAAACTTAACCTTCACAAACCACGACACACTGTTCACCCACATGATTGTTTGAATATTGTAGAGATTCTTTAGCAGAGTGTCAGGCCAAAACCAATGGCCCATATTGAATTTACCCCGTCAACGTTCCAAAATGAACTTCACAAACCACGAGGAACTGTTCACTCACATCCCGTATTGAATCTGCCCCATCAACATTCCAAAATAAACTTTATCAAAGCACGAGGCACTATTCACCCACATTATTTCCTAAACATGGCAGAGATTCTTTAACAAAAACTCAACCTTTAAATTGACGTTCCAGATTTAATGTATCCTCATCAACGCTATAAACTTAACCTTCACAAACCACGAGACACTGTTCACCGACATCATTGTCTGAATATTGCAGAGATTCTTTAGTAGAGTGTTAGCCAAAAGCAATGACCCAGATTGAATTTGCCCCATCAACACTCCAAAATGAACTTTAACAAAACCCGAGGCACTATTCACCCACTTCATTTCTTTAACATGGCAGATATTCTTGAGTAAACTAGTACCCCATAAATCAACGTCTTGGATTGAGTCTACCCTATCAATGCTCCAAAATCAATCTACCGATCTATAAATTTAACTTCACCAAATCTCACCATTCACAGTATTATAGAAAAAACTCCTTCTAACTACATTCTTGAACTCTTTTTTATTGCAAACTAACTTTCACTCCAACAAAAGCATAGGTCTGCATACATTGCCAGTATGGTAAGTTTATGATATCATTTTTTTCCAAAATCCATTTTTTTGGTTACCTTTTCATATTTATTTCTTCAATTTTGCAGGACCCCAAAGATGATGTTGTCGAGTCTTTTCGTCATTCAATGGCAGAGCCAAACCCTTTAACTATTCCAATCTTGGAGCAAGCAGGATTTGGTCAAATTGCAAAACTAAGGCATTTAAAAGTGGATCACGCCTTAGTAACTTCATTGGTTCAAATGTGGAGACCTGAAACTCACACATTCCACTTTCTAACTGGTGAGTGTACCATCACATTACAAGACATTTCACTTCAACTGGGTCTCATGATTGATGGTCCACTAATTGTTGGCCCAACAATGTTTGATTAGGAGGAAATGTATGACACCTATCTGGGTGTTGCACCAGTGAAAGGAGAATCACTCATTGGTTCACAAGTCAAACTAAAATGGCTTAGAGAAAACATGCTCCCACTAGGTGAAGAGCAAACAGAAGAACAACTACATGCCCATTGTAGGGCGTACATACTAGGTTTGATTGGAGGACTTTTAATGTCTAATAGAACCGACAACAAAATTCATTTTATGTATTTAACATTTTTGACTAACTTACGTAGAACAATGCGATATAGTTGGGGTTCTGCTTGTTTGAATGTGTTGTACAGGGAATTGTGCAGGTCAACAGATGCCAAAGCAAAAACAACGGGTAGGTGTGCATCACTTCTGCAATCGTGGGCATGGTATCACATGTCATACATTGCGCCCTTTTCCAGACAACAACCTTCGTACCCCCTAGTTTGTAGATGGAGTGGTGGCAGGGTTCTTAACATAAAAAACGTCCCTCACAATAACCTAGTAGGGTACAAATCTTTGATTGACCACATACAAGTTGATCAAGTAATGGACAAAATGCATTCTCTGCAATTTTATTTCAAAATTTTAAATTTTAACACAAATTTTCTAATAACAATGACTTACTGCAGTTTAAATGGAATCCGTACAAGGACTTTGACGCATCAATCCCACTAGAAGAGTACAGGGATGCTAAAATTTGGACAGCATGCAAGGTGGATAAACATGTGGAAGAACCTTCGCGAACTAATAACATTAATTGGTCGTCCAATTCATGGACCTTTGTTCCACAGTAGAGAGTACATGGAATGGTACATGGCGAATTCAATATATTTTTTGTTAGTGCCGCATCTGCTAAATGATCCATGAGCACAACAAAATCCACCACCGGAGCACACATTCCCACCTACAAGTAATCATAATCATCCACAAGAGGATCCTTGTCGACATTCATTTGCAGCTGCAACAGATTATTATCCGCCACAACAACAACCTCATCGGCATTCGTTTGCATCTGAACAATTCAATATACCTCAACGACAACCTATAATGGACGATAGAAGAGAATCATTTGCGTCCAGTTCAACTGATTTCTTCTATAAATTGTTTGGGGCAGATCTAAATACACCACCTTCTGCTAATGATAAATATTTTATTTCATTTTCGTTATTACATGCTTTTTAATAAACTTAAAATACAAAATTTAATTATAATTACAATATTATAAATTATTATAATTTTTCTTTCAATTTTTTAATATAAAATACAATTATAAATTTATTATAATTTATTATTTTTTTATTATATAAATAAAAAAAATAAAATCATTTATTATGTATTTTCTTATTATAATTAATTGCTTAAAATATCTATAAATGACTTTTTTCTCTTTGTATGTTTTTTATCTCAATTTTTTTCGTATATATTTTTTTCGTATAAATTTTTCTTCTACTTTCATCCATCTTTAAATCGATAAATTATACTACCTATATTTTTATTTAACATTTCCAAAATCATTTCAAATTTTTAATTTATCATCATTAATAAACATCCACAAAATTTAATATTTTCTTTTATCTTTAAATCAAATTACATTTAGCTTCAATAGTTTAATTATTTTTTCTCTCAAAAATTACATTTAATTAAATTTTTCAAAACATCTATAAATAAACTTTTTCATATAAATTAAAAATAAATAATAAATCCTTCCAAATTTTAATTGTATTTTCCTTCATGTTTTTACTAAAAACCTATATTTGAATCTATAAATTACACTGCCTATTTTATTTTTAACATTTCCAACTTCATTTCAAATTTTTAATTTATCTACAAGAATAACCATTCACAAAATTTTATTATTTTTATTATCTTTAAATAAATTAAATATTTAAATAGTTTAATTTTAAATTATTTTCACCATTTTTAATTAAATTTTTTAAAACATTATTTATATAGTCAAAATTTGATTTTTTAAAAAATTAATTTCTCATATTCTACAATAAATATTTACAATATTTTTATATATTTTCAAATATTTTAAATAAAAAAGTCACACAAATTAAAAAAAATTTAAACTTTAAAACAAAAAATATACAAAACTTGAAAAAAAAAAACACTTTCAGAATTCGGCATAACTTCAAAATTGCAAAACTTGAATTGAGAAATCTGCTTTTCTGTAATAGAATTCTGGCTATACATAGTAAATGATGTTAGTTCCAGAAATAAAGTTGAATACGTGTTATCTGAGGAATAATTTTTTAAAAGATTATTATTGTGGTGAAAATTTGAACAGGAGCTGTACATGGTAAAGTTTATTGCTTTCGCTGTTTCTATGCAGTTTAATGCTGACATATATTTTGGACTAACCAATTTTTCTTCCAATATTTTAATTTTAGTTTCTTAACCCTCTTTTGTCTCATAACTGCAAAAAAAAATGCTTGAAAGTAGTTTCGTCTCATCTTTCGTCACTCACAATTAGCGCGAGGGTTGTAGGGCCTCAAAGCAAACCTTAACAAACCTCATGCTACAATTTCACGGGTCGTTCTTACAACGCCTCGATGCTTTTCTTTCTACATTTCATAGTTTTAAAAATATCAAAAATTCTTTTTAAAAATTTATATTTTAAATATAAAGTTTTTTATTTAAATTATATAATCTAAAATAATGGATTTCTTCATTCTCCTCCAATGCAGAGTCTCTGTAACCATTCATTTTCTAAGGTGTACTTCCCATTAGATTCTCACCATTCATTTTCTAAGGTGTACTTTCCATTAGATTCTTTGGATCAATCTTCAATTCGGCATCTTTTGTAGTGTTTATCGTTTTCAACCTCCTCCTAAATCACCTCTATTTCCTGCCAACAAGGTCTGGATATGATGATCTTAGCACCTCCTTCTTCATCTTTCAGCACACAAGAAAACACATCCGCCACATTGTTGGACACCTTTGGCTTGTATACAATGTCAATTTCGTGCCCCATCAACTTGGCTAACCAATTTTGTTGGTTTTGAGTTGTTATCTTATGCGCTAACAGATATGTTAGACTCATTTGGTTTATATACACAATGAACCTCCTCCCCAGCTAAAAAACAAGTGTAGTAGTGATAGCCTCCCTGAGCCGTTCTAAGGGTGTTGCCACTCATAGTTGTGTAAGGAGTTTGGCTATCTTTCCATAAACCTTCTATAATATCCCATCAACCCTAAATAAAACCCTCAAGGCCTTAATACTATTATGCCATGGCCATTGCATGATCATATCTATCTTTCAGGGGTCTATTTTCGCTCCTTCCTTTGATATCATGTGGCCCAAATTATGAAACTCAGACACGGATACAGATACGACACGCACATGGAGATACAACTATATATATATATATAATTATGAATTTATTAAAATATATTAATATGTAAAAATACAAAAAAGAGAAACTTTTATAAAAAAAAAAGTCTAACAAAAGGTACAACTTCTACGTTTCATCCTTATTGAAAAATACAACTTCTAATTCTAGTTCATCAAGAGATAAGCTGGCAGTTTCAAGAATTTCGTTGTCATCCAATAAAAAGTCATCTCTCGCAATATCCCACAATTTAATTTCTTGTTCTTTGTATTTTACAAAGTTTCTTGAGAGAAAACGAAGATTACTATAGACATATACTAGATCTTCCGCCTTTTTAGGTGTCATCTTATTCCTTTTCAAAAAATGTATAAAAGAGTAGGTACTCTAATTCCTTTCACAGCAAGAAGAAGAACATCGTTATCCAAGTAGCTTAAGAGTTATTTTTTGAAGTGTTGGTGCATGAGCTCCGCGAACAATCCACCATGTTTTTGCATCTATTTTACCTCTATCTCTTAAAGAGTTAGAATCGCCAAAACCTTCTCTTCCATCTGAAAAGTTTGTTAATTCAATATTTACTTGTCTCCTTACATCTGGATCATCAAAGTATCTTATAAAACATTTCTTACTCTCATGAGTAAGTTCGACATCCTGATGTGGAGCAAGTCTGTGTGAATCTTCACTTAACCACTCATGACTATAATATCTACAACATTATAAATATATAAACATAAATTAACATAATATTACAAATAAGATAAACACAATAAATATAATTATAAAATAATTTAACATTACCTTGGATTTAAAGAATGAGCAAGACAATGCAAAGATGTGTTACTCTTAGTCCAATGATCAATTAATATTGAGTTTACTACCTCAAAAAATGATGAATGTTCAACTTATGTCGTTCTTTCATGTTGAAATATGACTTTTCTCACCTTTTCAATCATTGAATCCCACATTTCATATACTAAGTGAAGAGTAGCCATATCCGTATCCATTTTTCTAAGAACATCATAAATAGGAGCAGTAAAACCAAGTATGTAATCAACATTCATCCACCAATTATATTTCAACAATGTTTCTTTCACCGATTATGTCTTAGCCACATGATCCTATTTGTAAGAGGACTATTCATCACTAATAACCATCTCTTGAATTCTTTTTTTCAAAATTCCAAACCTTTTTAGCATGACTGTTGTTGAAGCAAATCTTGTTAGAGCAACAGAAAGCAACTTTAATGAGTTGAAGCTATTGAACATTGATATTCTCATAGAATGCCTAACAATAAAATTTTTAATAAAGGTAGTATCATTAGCAATTTGTGAGATCCAAGAACATTGATCATAAGTAACACTATTCATTTCTGTATTTTTTGTTGCTCAAATTTTTTCAATTCAAGATTCAAGGTGTGCACTACACAAGGAGTCCAATAAATTGAAGGAAATTACAACTCTATGAGTATACCCGCAGCCTTACATATAGAGCTACATTATCAGTTATGATTTATACCACATTATTTAGCCCAACCTCCATAATTGTATCTCTCACGTGCCTAGTAATAAAATCTTTGTCTTTTACATCACCAGATGCATGACTTTAAAAACATTGGTCCACTCTCACTAATAGCCATAAAATTTATAAGTGGCCCTTTTTGGGCATCACTCCACCCATCACTAGCAATTGTCACCCATTTATGACTTCATAACTTTCTTATAGGTTGCAAAATGTTTTCTACGTGACTTCTCTCTTTTGAAAGTAAGGGATCTCTCAATTTATTTTATGCTGGCGGTATATATCCACTAAGATTAGAAGTATTAGCTGCATAAGAAAATACACTTCTATAATAAAGACTTCTTGCTAAATAAAATGGTAAACCTAAAGAATAAAACATCCTCTCAATTTCACAATCAAGTATATCTCTAGCTTGAATATCGAAAGAAGACTCCAAAGGACCTTTTAATGAGACCCTTATTTGTTTGATTTCCTTAATTACATACTGGTAAAGGGACCTTTTTTTTTTCGAAATTTATATTTTCAATGTTGCTTCGTTGTCTAATTTTTTAAACTCAATAGGTTTTTACAAACTTATCTTTAGATAACTTTTAACTCATTCTCCCTTAAGTTGTAATAAATGAGCTCTTACCCTAGTGTAAGATCCATTGAATAAAAAATCACATAAACTACATTTGGTCATATTATTCCCTCCACCAGGAATTTTTCTTAATTTTGAAAGATATCTTCATAAAGATTTTGTTTCATCTTCTTCGATAGTTTAAGTATTCATCTTAATTTCCTATAAAAAATAAATATAAAAAATTTACTTACATACAAAAATGAAATAAGTTTATCTAATAGAAACTAATTGATAAATATAAGAAAAAAACTTATAAGTTTATATAAATATAAGTTTATATAATGGAAAATTAAAAATTAATTATAGTATAATATATATTATATATTTTTAAAATAATATTTAATTATTATGCTATTTAATATTATTTAATATTTTTATTTCAGTATGATTATTTAAAAAAATATAATAGGGTAATTAATTTTGTAAATTAAAAGTTTATATATTTTGTTTATAATATTAATTTATCATTTAAAAAATAGATTAAGTCATAACAAAAATATATTTTATGTTTATAATTTAAAAATAATAAAATAAAATAAAAATATACTAGTCAAATTGTAAAAAATGTAAAATATAATATGATTATATAACACAATATATTTAAATGTAAATTAAAAAAAATAAATTAAATAAAAAATATTAAATAAAACATAATAATTTAAAGAAACTGATATTATATGATAAAATTTTATAAATATAATCATTAATATAAATTATTATTAATAATAAATTTACTAACATATATAAATAAAATAATAGACTGCAAACAATATTATAAATAAAATAATGAAATACATAAAAATAGAAAAATTTTAAAAAACTTGTATTTATATAATTAGTTCATTTTTGTGTATAATGGATAAAGTATACCAAAATATTTAAAAGTTTGATTATTAAAATTGGAGTAAATAGTAGACTTGATATAATAAGTATTTATGTATTGTACTTTAATATAATAAAAAAATCAATAATGTACTAATAGAATTATAATTGTTATATTAAAACTGTTACAAGCACACTTGGAAAGAAGATCCTTTCCAACTTTTTCTAATAGCATTGGATATGTAGAGTAGAATAATTTTAATATTTTATATGAAAATGATGAATTAATGGTTATTTTGTAATTGAAAAATGTTGAACATTAGACGGTCTAAAGTTCCTTTAGAGGATCAAATCATTTGATAAAGTTTTGATGATAACAAAACTCAAGTATATATTTATATTTGATGACTTATACATATTGTGGAGTTAACATTAGTATTAAAGCAGGAGACACATGGTCCATAAAGAGATAAATTTTTTTACTATTTATTTTTATGTGTTATTGATTTGATTTAAATAGATTTTATATCATATTATGCTTCAACGTTCAAATTTGTTCATAATGGAAATTATTCAAATTATTGATGAGTATCTCAAATATAATTTCTCTATGTTATTTTAAATTAATTACTTCTGATACAAAATTAATCAAGTTTAATGTAGTTTAAAATGTTAGAGAAATATTTCCAGTTTGAGCTCCATATATCAGAAAGTCAAAATTGCTCTATTCAAGCATTCCAACGACTAGTTTATAAAAAACTACATATAGAGGAGCAATATCAAATTGAAGAATAAGAAGCAAAAAGAGAAATGTAAAATAAGTTTTGGCAAAGTTCAAGAGGGGGTGAAGTGAACACCTTTAAAAATTTGTAGATGTGATACATTAGGCTTTCTTCATTTAAACAACTCTTAGGGGGTCTTCTTCAACATTGGCTTGATGAGAACCCGATTCAGCACATAACAAGTTGTGCTCACTACATTTGCCCAGAAATACTTTGGCAATTCAGTCTCATTTAGCATTGTTCTAGAAAGCTCCTCTAAGGACCGATTCTTCATTTCTACAACTCCATTCTGTTGTGGAGTTCTTGATGTTGAGAAGTTGTGTTTAATACCCAGTTTATTGTAGAATCTGTCAAACTTCTCATTCTGAAATTCTCCCCCATGATCCGATTTAATGGAAGAAATACTGCAGTCCTTCTCATTCTGAATAACTTTGAAAAATTTGATTCCAAAGCTGATGAAGGTATTTTCCTTGGTTATTCACTTCATGGTCATGCATAAAGGGCATTTAATAAAAGAACCATGTTAGTAGAGGAATCCATGCATATTGCATTTGATGAAACTAACCAGAATATGCAGGAAAATTCCAAGACAAGTGCAGATGATGAGTTTCCAAACATTCAACAAGCTGATATAGGTCTGAAAAATAAATTAGAAGATACCAATAAACTGCTAAATGTTCAATCAGATGATCAAGGAGTTCAATCAATTGAATCTAGAGTTGGTACTGATGCAGTTAATTCTAGACTTCCAAGAGAATGGAGAGTTCCCAGAAATTTGTCCTTGGACAACATTTTTGGTCAAATGCATAAAGGAGTTTCAACCAGAAGAACATTGAATAAAACAACACCAGTCAATGGTCATGTTGTGCATGTGAAGAGAGAGATAGCTCGATGTACCACATGTCACTGCAATAGTGGAGAGTCAACTAGTCAAAAACTATTTTTGAGATATTTTGCAGTTAAGTATAACCTGCTCTGAATTGATTGTTTATGGAATCTCAACAAAATGCAAAAGTTGTTTTACGTTTTGAATTGTCAATCAATGTGCTGTTTTCTATAGAATATTTCTCATTAAGCAGAGGATCGGACATGCATTCACTCGCATGTTACCTCACTGCCTTTGCTCTATTCGTTTTGTGTGCAAAGTTCAGTTCACCTGCTACCTACAATTCTCAAAGAAATGGCTTCTTCTTCCAACCCCCGCAAGAGAACCAAGAGAGCCATGATCAAACAAGTTGGCTCTGATAGTGACAACAACGAAACTGATTACCTTGATAAGTGGTTCGTTGGAAATTAGGAGAGCATTAAAGAGTATTACAAGCTGTATAACAGGAATATTATCATTACTCCTAAGGTGCTAAGCCTTAAGTGGCTTAAGGAGGAGAAGCTTGATGAGATCAGAGATATGCTCAAGTTTCAAAAGCTGGACAAGTTCTTGAAGCTGTCGGGGAACATATACCCAGACCTGGTTAAGGTGTTCTTAACCAATATGTGGTATGACGAGGAGAATATTTACTCACAAGTCAAAGGAATCGATATGGCTATCAATGAAGAGGTTTGGCTGAGCGTCACTGGCTTGAGAAATGATGGTGTTGTTGTGAGCAGGGGAAAGAATACAGAGCTTGGGAACTTTAACAAGATTCAGTTCTATAAATCTTGTTTAAGGAACCAAGAATCTGTCTCAAGGACTTACAATGTTGGAGGATTAACTGCTACTCCTAGAATCCTTGCTTACATTGTCATTTGGTTGCTTACACCCCGCAAATTCAATCATGCAACACTGACTGAAGAGGATTTGATCCTCATGTACCACCTCATGACTAAGATCAATGTCAACTGGGTTAATGTGATCCGTGAGCATCTGTTTAAAGTGGGCAAGAAACTGGAATATCACATTCCATATGTAATACTGCTGTCAAATTTTATTGATTACTTTGAAATAGATGTGGAAGATGAAGTTACTGAAGAGGTTAAGGCTCTGAACCAGATTTCAGCAATCAATCTTACCAAGATCGGTTTGAAGAAAATGAAGAATAAAAAGTGGATCTGCAAGGTTGATGAGGAATCTGCTGCTCAAGATGATGATGATGAAGAAGAGTCAACTGATGATGATAACACTGAAGATGAAGATGAGGACAATACCATGAATGATGAGCAAGCTGGTACTGAAGGTGGAACACCTACTGCTCCTACACAAGAATCCTATTCCAGGTTTGAGCAACTGATGATCAATCAACTGAATAACATGGAAAACCAGAATTGGAGCCACCACCAGTATTGTGAGACACACTTCCAGTTCATTGAGACTCAAGTAGAGGATATTCAGTCCAAGATGGGGACTTTGTTCTTTCCACCAGACAAATAAAGCATCTTTTGCATATCTAGTGGTGTCTTCTCTTTCATTTGATGAAGTCAATGGGGGAGAATTAGGAGTGTTGAGAATAGAAAGTGTTGAGTGTTGTGGTGTTTTGTGGTCCAGGAGTCTAGGTTGATGTTGCTAGGTTTAGTTTACTGTCTGTTGGTGTTTGTTGTATTTGTTGACTGTCGCTATTGTTTGCTGATTCTGTCATTTGATGTTTTCTGCTGCTGCTGTTACTACTCTGATCTACTGGTTTACCCAGCCATAGTCCAAATTTCAGTTTGTTATGTTTAATCAGTTTGGTGCACGATATGTACTCATGGATGGTTATCATATGTACTCGTGCTTATTATCAATGAACTTTGTTATCCTTTGTGTTACTGTTTACTTCATTATGTTTTGTGAAATATGATTAACAGGATATCAAATTATGGGAGAGCTTTGAAAGTCAGTAAACTGTTTTACAGAAGAACAAGCATGTATCTCAACTCAACACACTTTTGTTTGTCTTCATCGAATCGGGGGAGAATGTTAGCACCAGTGAGTTGCTATAAAGATTTGATGAAGCCAACCATGTGATGAAGTTCAAGACCTTGTGATCATATGTGGACTGTATGGAGTTTGCATGAAGATTGGAAGAGCTCGGTCTAGAACTTAGGATTGTGTGTTGTGTGTCAAGTTTGAGTTCAAATTAGTGATGCATGCAATCTTAATCAAGGATAAGCTCCAAGAATTAAATCTGATTTAACAAATTTTTCAAGAAATCATTAAAATCAGATTTTGTAATTTTAAATAATTGTTTTAACTAACTGGAGAAAAACAATCAACTTTTTAACAAAACAATCGATTAAATTTTTAAGACAGTTGTCTATAAATAGTTGGTGCACATTTTGAAACAGAGACGAAATCATTCTAAATCATTTTTTGATCAAAGAACTCTGAGTTTTCAAAGAGAGAAAAACACCTTCTTGTTTTGTGATCAAGATCATTCAAACTCTTCCATCAAGAACTGTTTTCTGAATACCACTGGAGCTTTGAATTGACTGCAACTGTTTCATCACTGATCTGATCATCAGACTAAGCCTTCTATACCTTTTCTTCATTAATTTTGTAATCATTTGTATAGAAGTGCTTGTATTGTTATTTTCGGGATAAATCTTTCATTTACTGTATTCTTTTCTGTTGTGAATTACCTGGTGTGGTAATTATGTGTGTACAGTGGGTTCTGTATAGCTTGTAACTTATTGAGGGGATCAGTAAGGTGTATTATGAAATATACAGTGGAGTTTGTATAGTTCTTGGTTCTACTGTAAGTTCAGTGATAGCATATGTTTAATTCACACTTTCTTAGACTAATTTCATATTTTAAGTAACATTTTTGTTTTTAATTTTTTAGCTTTTAATATAAATTTGTATTTTTCGAGATTTAGGTATTTTAGTAGAAATTAGGTTAATTTTTCAGTTTAAATAGATTTTTAAGTCTCCTGACCCATGGTTTTATTAAAATTTTGTAGATATACTTGACTGAAGGACAAATGGGACATTACCTGAAAAGATTATGGGCATTTTCGTCTTTAAGCAAAGATGGAAGTGAAAAGGGAATTTTTGGAAATTTTAGTCTTGGAAGGTGAATTGCTCACATGGTTCATGAAAAGAAGTACACATGCTTTTGGTTTTTGGGACCAATATAAAAAGTGTGAGGAGAGAGAAAACAAAAGAGGGGGATTTTTTGTATTGTTGAAAAGAAACATTCCAGGGGCAGAGAAAGGGAAGAAGGTTCATTTTCTTTTCTAAAGCTTTTAGGGTTCATTTTCAAATGTTTTTACTGTGAGCAGTGCTTCATCTTCAGTTTTCCATCATGCTACTTCCATTGTTGCTCGATTTCTTTACGGTTCTTTCTTTCATTTGAATTCTTTTGTTCTTCTATTAATAAATTTCACTTTCATTTTGTTGATTACGTTTAAAATTAGTGTTTAGAAGCATGTTTCTGGGTTGTTCGAAATTGTTTCTCTTTTGTTCAATTTTATTGTTCATATATTGTTGATTAATTCTTCTGTTGAGTATAAATAGTAGTTAGAAATATTTTAGAGCTTGTTGATTCATAAAAGAAATTGTAATTGACGATTCGTTATTTTTGACTTTCTTTATCACAATTCTTGTTCAGTTCTCTGTTATGATTCATCTTCTTTTCTTTTTCTTTACTATTTAGTAATAGTATATATGTTTTTAGTTTCTGTAGTTATTTTAATTTGTAACCCTTTCATACATTTCAGTTTTGTGATTTTGTTATCTCATTCAATTCAAATTTTCTTTACTGTTTTGGTTTAAAATTTTGTTTTGAAATTGTTGTTTTAGTTTTAATACTACCAATCCTCTATATATTTTTTAATTTGTCACAAAGAAAGAAAATCTTTCAATCAAATAAATGGGTTTGGGATTTCTTAGATTCGACCTAGGTTAATCCTATACTACAGTAAAGCGAAACTTAGAATTTCTGCAAACCTAATACGGCAAATTGGTTTATCAAATTGGCGTCGTTGCCGGGGAAACTCACACCATTGGTTTTGTTAAATGATTTTCACTCTTTGTTCTCTTAATTTTTTTCTGTTATACTGTAGGAACAGTTGGCTCTAGAAGGAGGGTTGAATGGAGCCTGAACTTAATTCGCTATAAATAGAAACCACCAACCAAGGCAAAAATATATGAGCACAGATAAAGCAGTTTTATACTGGTTCACCCTAATCTCTTGGGCTAAGTCCAGTTCTCCCTTAAACAAACTGTTTAAGAGATTCCACTATTTAGCAAATAGTTACAACGAGTACACAAACTTGTCCAGGTTACAACGAGTACACAAACCTCTCCCGGTTATAACGAGTACACAAACCTCTCCAGGTTATATAGCGAGTACACAAACCTCTCCAGGTTATACTAGTCTCAATCTCCCCCTGAGATCAAGACCACTCAAGATTTAAAGAAACACTCTCAAAAGAGAGAACAATGAAAGCTCACAAGGGTTTACTTCACAATGGTGAAGAATTACACAATGGTTTCACACAACCCAAAACTCTATATGCTCTCTATAGCAGATTGACAATAAACACTCAATATATTTTCTTCAATGTATTATATGTTGTATTTCTCTTTTTGTTTCTTGTTCTTCAACTTGAAATTGCTCCTCTATATGTAGCTTTTTAGAAACTAGCCGTTGGGATGCTTGAACAGAGCAATCTTGACTTTCTGATGTATGGAGCTCAAATTGGAAATATTTCTCTAATATTTTAAACTGCATTAAACTTGATTCATTATGTATTGAAAATAATTTAAAATAACATAGAGAAATTATATTTGAGATACTCATCAATAATTTGAATAATTTCAATTATGAACAAATCTGAACACTAAAGCACAATATGATATAAAATCAATTAATCACATTTAAATATCGCATAATAATTTGAATAAGTTATATTATGAACAAATATGAACGTTAAAGCACATAATGCTATAAAATCGAATCAATAATACATAAGAGTGAATAATAAGAAAACTTATCTCTTTATGGACCATGTGACTCCTGTTTTAATAATAATAATGTTAACTGTGCAATGTATATAAGTAATCAAATATAAATGTATACTTTGAGTTTTGTTATCATCAAAACTTTATCAAATGATTTGATCCTCTAAAGGGACTTTGGACCGTCTAATGTTCAACAATCTCCCCCTTTTTGATGATGACAAAACTACAAGCCTTAAGAACAAATAATTTCAATACTATCAAGATATTAAACAGCGGAAGAATTTATTTGATGAAAAACATGCAAAATGAACAACTACATAAAATAGAATTGTAAGACAAATCCAAAAGTGTTCAAATTATTTGCAAAAATAGATTTGATAATTTCTCTTAATTATTTGCCATACTTTCTCTTTCTCTCCCCCTTTATGTGATCACAAAAAGGAGTTAATTTAAAAAAAAAATCATCACTGTTGCAGGAAGATATTGATAAAGATTCTAAGTGGTTATGTGTTAGGGATAGAGAATTTTGGATAATGGGGATGACTTCAAACTCTAGCTCACTAATCTTGATCCTTAAGACATAAATCTTATGGTTCCTGTACACACTCATCAATTTGATATGTTAAATAAGTAACAGGTGAGGCAACAATATTTTCTCATATTTTGGGGAGCTCATCTGATGTGAATTTCTGGCTTGAATAACAAAACAACTTGGGTGAGAAAGGCAAACCAATTGAAATTTTCTAGGTGTGTAAATTTGGTAAAGGGAAATTGCAGCTCACACTCTTAAAAATTAGAAAATGCATAGCATGCATTAATTAAGAAAAGAGAATAAATTTTCACCATACTTTGAAACATAATATTTTTTTTTAAAATATAACTTTATAAATGCATCAAGAAAATATGATTTAAAAGAATTATGCAATAAAAGTAACAAATATAGATGCAAATGAAAATATTTGATGCAATGAGCTTAAGCCAATTGATATTTTCCATCATTCAATCAAAGATCATATCCAAAAAGTTCTTTTACATATTTAAATCGATCTTCAACAAGGGGTTTTATTAAAAATATTTGCTAATTGTTCATCAATTGAGACAAATTGCAAATCAATGGCACCCTTTTGAACATGATCTCTTATAAAATGATGTTTAATTTCAATGTGCTAAAAAAAACACACTTGTTTTTATAAATAAAATAAAACAGATTTGAAGAAATGAAGTTAGTGTAAATCAAATTTAAAAAATATATGCAAAAAAATATGACACCTTGCCTAGACAGTCACATATCATCAAATACATGTAAACTTTATTAGACTGTCTAATGTGTAAAATATATAGAGTAACAAATGAAAGCAAAAAGAAATACTTATCTTGTAGACGGGACAAACCATCTAATCTCATATGAACCTTTGTTAGTAAAATGTGAACGTCTCATCTTTATTTGACTAATTCCAACAAATTTTGTTCATCTTTCTCTCTTGTCTCTTTATCTTTTCACTCTCAATTATGGGAATGTAGACTTTCTTACCTTTATGAATAGTGAGCATCCATTTTCCCAATTCCAATATTTGAGTCTTCTTGTTTGGATGTAATATATCTGCAAGAGGAATAATTTTCTCTTTTGGTACCCACACAGTTTTGGGTCCTTTGATGTTAGTTTTCCTCCAAGATGTATTCTTGAAGGTTCCCACAGAAATAGGATGTACAATTAAGAACTAGATGATGTATTATTTTGATCACAACCTATTCCTTTCTTATCATGAGACTTCCTAGAACTTTTTATCAACCTGTCAATAGATTTTTCATTTGTATTTAAATGAGATAAAACTTTTCTAAGAGCGATATTTTCAGTAATAATATCATCAATGTTTGTCTAATTTGATTCAATAGACCTTTTCCCTAATTTTTCTCTAATGAACACAAGTTCTTTTTCCAAGTTTTTGAGATTTGTGTTCTGAACTGTAAGGTCCCTTTTAAGGTTCCTATTTTCATTACACAATCTTTCTTTTTCATGGAGAAGCTTTGTGTTTTTGAGAGAAATATCATTTAGACTAGCTTTCTCTTGTTGCATTAAAACAATTTCTTTGCAAGCATTTTTATAATTTCTTTTTATGATTTTATATGCAGATGCAATCATACTATTATTAGATATTGCTTCTTGATAAGCTAAATGTAAATTATCAATATCAGGAAAATCTACCTCATTATCTGAGTCCTCTGACATAGAGTTATCTACCACATCAGTCATGAGACCTATGTTTGCCTCCTCTTCAGAATCAGAACTGGATGAGTCCAACTTCTTCCAGGTTGACATAAAACTCTTCTTCTTTTTGGAGAATTTCTTCTTCTTTTTCTTTCTCCTCTTTTTCTTCAACTTGATCAGGACATTTTAATTTGAAGTGCCCTGGCTTCTTGCAACCATAACATATTATCCTTTCATATTGCTCCTTGCCATCTTTAGTCCTGGATCTTCTTTCCTTTCTCTTGTTCTCTTTCTTTCTCAACATCCTTTTGATCTTGTTGGTGAGGATGGAGATCTCATCATCAGACTCTGTATCATCTGATGTATTGTCTATATCTTCAGAAGCTTTGGATGGTATCTTTTTCTTACCTTTGTGTGAGATCTTAAACGCGAGATTCTTTTCTTTGGGAACATTATTTGCATCATTCTGCAATACCTGCTCATATATAGTAAGAATACCTACCAATTCCTCCAAGGGCATGGCTTCAAGATCTTTAGAAGTTCTTAGAGCAGTTTCTTGGGCTCTCCACTTAGCAGGTAAAATTCTGAGAATTTTATCATTAATCTCATATTGACTAACAGTTGACCCCAGGAATCTTAAATTGTTTAGGATAACTTGCAAACGAGAAACCATAGATTGTATAGATTAATGATCTTCTATAGCAAACATTTCATATTGACGTTTAAGCATAGTCAATTTATTTCTTTTTATCTCTTTCGAACCTTCATATGTTAGAGCAAGTGTATCCCACATCTCCTTAGCGCTGACCATGACATGCACCTTTGACATCTCTTCCTCGGATAAAGCACGCATTATAATATGCCTAGCTTTAGCGTTATTTTGACATATGCGTTTTTCCTCCACAGTCATAGATTCAAAAGGAAGCAATTCTCCTGATTTATCAATCAATGTAGGTATGCCATTTTTAATAATATTAATTAACTCCATACCATTATATTGGATGAAGCCAATCATCCTCATCTTCCAAAGCTCATAATTTTGGCCCTTGAACAAGGGTGGTCAACCCACGTGTAGTCCGTCTCCTTCCATTAAGTTCTTGTAGGATCGTGTCTCAAGTCCTGTGAAGAACTAACCCTTGAGGTTAGCTCTGCTACCAACTGTAGGAACAGCTGGCTCTAGAAGGAGGTTGAATGAAGCCTAAACTCAATTCGCTAAAAATAGAAACCACCAACCAAGGCAAAAATATATAAGCACATATAAAGCAGTTTTATACTGGTTCACCTTAATCTCTTAGACTACGTCCAGTTCTCCCTTAAACAAATTGTTTAAGAGATTCCACTATTTAGAAAATAGTTACAACGAGTACACAAACCTATCCAGGTTACAACGAGTACACAAACCTCTCCAGGATATAACGAGTACACAAACCTCTCCAGGTTATATAGCGAGTACACAAACCTCTCCAGGTTATACTAGTCTCAATCTCCCCCTGAGATCAAGACCACTCAAGATTTATAGAAACACCCTCAAAAGAGAGAACAATGAAAGCTCACAAGGGTTTACTTCACAATGGTGAAGAATTACACAATGGTTTCACACAACCCAAAACTCTATATGATCTCTATAGCAGATTGACAATAAACACTCAATATATTTTCTTCAATGTATTATATGTTGTATTTCTCTTTTTGTTTCTTGTTCTTCAACTTGAAATTGCTCCTCTATATGTAGCTTTTTAGAAACTAGCCGTTGGGATGCTTGAACAGAGCAATCTTGACTTTCTGATGTATGGAGCTCAAACTGAAAATATTTCTCTAATATTTTAAACTTCATTAAACTTGATTAATTATGTATCGAAAATAATTTTAAATAACATAGAGAAATTATATTTGAGATACTCATCAGTAATTTGAATAATTTCCATTACGAACAAATCTGAACATTAAAGCACAATATGATATAAAATTAATTAATCCCATTTAACTATTTCATAATAATTTGAATAAGTTATATTATGAACAAATATGAACGTTAAAGCACGTAATGCTATAAAATCAAATCAATAACACATAAGAGTGAATAATAAGAAAACTTATCTCTTTATGGACCATGTGACTCCTGCTTTAATAATAATAATGTTAACTGCACAATGTATATAAGTCATCAAATATAAATATATACTTTGAGTTTTGTTATCATCAAAACTTTATCAAATGATTTGATCCTCTAAAGGGACGTTGGACGGTCTAATGTTCAACAATCTCCCCCTTTTTGATGATGACAAAACTACAAGCCTTAAGAATCTCCTTCAAACAACTTTCTCTGGAACTTATTCAGAGTTAGTTAAGATAGAATCTGAATTTTCTGAATCTAAAGAAATATCAACACCTGTGATCATGGTAGTCAACAGAGAAAGTACTTTGAAGCAGTTGACTAATCTTGATATGGCTTACTAGCCTCTCTGCATACAATTGCCACAACAAAAAGAAGGTGCAGTTGGATATGAACTGAAATTTTGATTGATACATCTACTTCGAAAATTTTATGGTTTAGTTGAAGAAGACCCACACAAGCATCTGATAGAGTTTCATGTAGTATGCTCCACTATGAGGCCTACAGATGTTCTTGAGGAAACAGTGAAGATGAAGGCATTTCCATTTTCTCTATATGATGCAGCCAAGGACTGGTTGTACCTACAACCAACTGCTATTACTACTTGGCCCGAGATAAAGAGAAGATTTTTGGAGAAATTTTTCCCAACTTGAAGAACAACAGCTATAAGGAAGGAAATAAGTGGAATTAGGCAACTGCAGGGGGAGACACTATATGAATATTGGGAGAGGTTTAATAAATTATGCTCTACATGTCCAAATCATTGAATAAGTGAGCAGTTGTTGATTCAGTACTTTTATGAGGGTTTGCAACCAGCTGAGAGGGGAATTATTGATGCAGCCAGTGGAGGAGCTCTTGTGGATAAAACTCCTGCAGCAGCTAGGAAGTTGATAGCTAACATGGCAGAGAATATACACAACAGTTTCATTCTAGGAATTCCATTAAAGGAGTACATGAAACTAGAGCACAAGTATTAGAAATTGAGAGAATAGATAACAAGCTTATGGAATTGACATCTTTGGTAAGACAGTTAGTGCTAAATTAGCAAGTGAGTGCATTACATCAACCAGTTAGGATGTGTGGAATATGCAGTTCAGGGGAGCACCATACAAATTCATGCCTCCAACTTCAAGAGACATCTCAGTCATCATTTGAGATGGTTGCTAGAGTATTTCAAGGACAAGCTGGTTTGTATGAGCCACCTCAACAACGATAGCAATATAATCCATTTTCCAATACATATAATCCTGGGTGGAGCGATAATCCAAATTTTAGATATGGACCAGTACAACCTACACAACTACTGCAGTCACACCAACAAAGATTTCCTTATCAACCAAGGCCAGCACATCAGAATAATTTCCAACAACAATTTAACCCTGCTTTAGTGAATCAGAATGGACAGAACAACCAGCAAAATCAGCAAAGATATCTTCCTCCACCCATGAGACAACAACAACAGACTATGCAGCAGCAACAACCTCAAGCAAACACAGGATCATCACTTGAAGATTTAATGAAGCAACTAACCACACACCATGCAGTTTGAGCAGAACATGTCAGCCACCATTGAAGACCTAAAGATGTAGATGGGGCAAATGGCAACTGCATTAAATGAACTGAAACAACAGAATTCAGGGACAATTCCTGCTCAACTAGTTTCAAATCCGCTGGGAAATGTGAGTGCTATCTCTCTAAGAAACGAAAGAGAGGTGGAGAGTAGTAACAAGGAAGATTCTATTAGGCAAAAACTGTCCAACAGTGATGAAAAAAGTGACTCAGAGAAAAGTATTTCTAAAGTTCCTATACCATTCCCTCTTGGTACAGTTAAGTTAAATAAATTGGAGCTTGACTAGGACTTGCTTGACACATTTAAGAAGGTGGAAATAAATATTCCCTTGTTAGATGCCATAAAACAGATTTCAAAGTATGCAAAGTTTATGAAGGAGTTGTGTACCTACAAGAGGAGTTTGAGAAAAATTGATGTACAAATAGTCTCTACCTTAACTCAGTCCCATTTGCCTCCAAAATGTAATGATCCAGGCACTTTTACTGTGCCATGTACAATTGGAGAGATTACTATTGCTAATGCTTTGGTTGACTTGGGAGCTTCAATTAATGTGATGCCATCATCAGTATATGATATGCTGCACTTGGGAGAGCTTAAACCAACCAATGTGATTATTCAGTTGGCAAATAAAAGTACTGCCCAACCTTTAGGGGTGATTGAGGATGTGTTAGTAAAGGTAGACCAGTTGATTTTCCCTACAGACTTCTATGTACAGGATATGCAGAATGAGCATTCACATCATAAATCTACTCTAATTCTTGGGAGGCCTTTCTTAATGTCAGCAAAAACAAAGATAGATGTTTACTCTGGAACACTTTCCATGGAGTTTGGAGAAGATTTGGTTCAATTTAATATTTTTGAAGCAATGAAGCATCCAGTGGAGGGACATTCTATATTGTATGAGCATTCTGTATTTTTTATTGATGATGTAAAAATGAAAAATGATGTGGATTCTTGTACTCAATTAGATTTGGAAATAGAAGAGGAAATTATGAAATTTGTAAAAGATTCAAGTGATACAATGTTAGAGGGTTGTAATTGCAACAATGAACAATGTTTACTTTGTGCTGAAATAAATTCTACCATTTGTGGAAAGTCTTTTTCTTTTGCAAATCTAGAGTTGACTACCTCAGATGAGGCTACTGTTGCAATCATGGAAGCAAAAACTCCTATGGAGATACCAAACAACAAGAATATGCCTTTGGAGCTGAAAACATTACCAGATCATCTAAAGTATGTATTTTTGGATGTAGAACAGAGACTGCCAGTGATAATTGCTAGTAATTTGAGCAAATAGCAAGAGGAAGAACTATTCCACTTGTTGAAAAAGCATAAGAAAGCTCTTGGTTGGACATTGACAGACATTTTAGGGATTAGTCCAACTTTGTGCATGCACAAAATTAATTTGGAGAGTGAGGTGAAACCAGTCAGGCAACCACAAAGAAGGTTAAATCTTACACTACTGGAAGTAGTAAAAGAAGAGGTGACAAAGTTGTTGAAGGCTGGGATTATTTACCCAATTTTAGACAGCACTTGGGTATCTCCAGTACAAATAGACCCAAGAAATCTGGGGTGACTGTGGTGTAGAATAAAGATAAAGAGTTGGTGCCAACAAGAGTGGCAAACAAGTGGATAGTATACATTGATTATAGGAAGTTGAATGAGGCAACCAAGAAGGACCATTTCTCACTGCCCTTCATTGATCAGGTTATTGAGAGACTACAGGTAAGTCACATTATTGCTTTCTAGATGGTTTTTCTAGATACATGCAAATACACATTGCACCAGAAGATCAACATAAAACCACATTCACAAGTCCTTTTGGCACATATGCTTACATTAGATTGTCATTTGGTTTATGCAATGCACCTGCCACTTTTCAAAGATGCATGATAAGTATTTTTTCTTAGTTGATAGAAAACTGTATGGAGGTGTTTATGGATGATTTCACTGTTTTTGGTTTCTCCTTTGCTGAATGTTTGAATAACCTAGAAAGAGTGTTAAAGAGGTGTATTGAAACTAATCTAGTCCTTAATTTTGAATATGTCATTTTATGGTGAAAGAAGGCATAGTTTTAGGACACCTCATTTCTGAAAATGGGATTCAAGTAGACAAATCAAAAATTGAAATAATTGCATCTCTTCCTCACCCCTCTTCTGTGAGGGAGATCCGTTCTTTCCTTGGTCATGTAGGTTTTTATAGGTGATTTATCAGAAATTTTAGCAAAATAGCCCTGCAACTGTCCAAGCTTTTGCAGAAGAATGTGACATTTGATTTTACTGAAGAATGCAAGGAAGCTTTTGAGGAACTGAAGAGGAACTTACCACTGTACCAATTCTGAAATCTCCAGACTGGAGTAAACCATTTGAGTTGATGTGTGATGCTTCTGATTTTGCTATTAGAGTTGTGTTGTCACAAAGAGTGGGTAGGTTTCCACATGTCATAGCTTATGCTTCTAGAACTTTGGATACGACTCAGTTAAACTACACAACCATTGAGAAACAGTTGTTGGCCATTGTTTTTACTCTGGATAGATTTAGATCTTATGTGATTGGTTCTAAGATAATAGTGTTCACTGACCATGCTGCATTGAAATATTTGCTTAAGAAAGAGAATGCAAAACCAAGATTGATTAGATGGATGTTACTGTTGCAAAAATTTAGAAATAAAGGATAGGAGTGGTTTAGTTAATCAAGTAGTTGATCACTGGAGTAGGATAAAAGGAACATGTGCTACTATGCCTATTGATGATAAATTTCCTGATGATTTTCTGTATTTTGTTATTGCTGTGAATGATAGACCTTGGTATGCTGATTTAGTCAATTATTTAGCCTCTGCTGTTGTACCTTCTCAAGCATCTAAAATACAAATCTGTAAATTGAAATCTGATGCTAAATACTATATTTGGGATGATCCTTATTTGTGGAAAATGTGTAGTGATCAAATCCTAAGAAGATGTGTGCATGATAGTGAGATTAGGAATATTCTGTTTTGTTGTCATAATACTCTTGTAGGAGGACATGTTGGACCTCAAAGGACTGCAAAGAGAGTGCTGGATAGTGGGTTTTATTGGCCAACAATTTTCAAGGATGCCTACAATGTTGTGAAGGAGTGTGCAGAATGTCAAAAGGCAGGGGGAGTTATTACAAGAAGGAATGAAATGCCTCAACAATCAATAATTTTTTGTGAAGTGTTTGATGTGTGGGGTATAGATTTCATGGGACCTTTTCCCAACTCTGTTGGTTTTTCATATATATTAATGGCTGTTGAATATGTGTCTCGTTGGGTGGAAGCTAAAGCCACCAGGACTAATAATTCTAAGACTGTTTCAGACTTTATCAGGACACATATCTTTTGTAGGTTTGGAGTGCCTAAAGTTGTTATCAGTGATAAAGGTAGCCATTTTTGCAACAAAGTTCTTGCAGCTCTCTTTCAAAAATATGGAGTTCAACACAGAACCTCTACTCTATACCATCCATAGACAAATGGACAAGTGGAGGTGTTTAATAGAAAGGTGAAAAATTTACTAGAGAAACTGGTTCACCTAAATAGAAAGAACTGGAGTCAGTTGCTGGATGAAGCTATATGGGCACAAAGACCAGCTTACAGAACACCCTTGGGCATGTCAACATTCAGGGTGGTTTTGGGAAATCATGCCACCTTCAAGTAGAAATAGAACATAAATCTTTTTGGGCTATGAAGAAGTGTAATCTGGACAAGGAGAAAGCTGGAAGTCAAGGAAATTAGAGTTGCAGGAGCTAGAAGAGATTAGATTAGAAGCCTATGAGAATTCAAAAATATACAAGGAAAAAGTGAAAATTTTCATGATTTGAAAATATTGAGGAAGGAATTTTTCATAGGACAAAAAGTTCTTTCGTTTAATTTTAGATTGAAATTAATTGCTGGGAAACTTAGATCTAGGTGGGATGGACCTTTTATTGTTACTAATGTTTTTCCTAATGGTGCAGTTGAAATCAAAGAACTAGGTTCCAACAGGACATGTACAGTTAATGGTCATTAGTTGAAGATATTTCAAGAGAATAACATTCCACAACATGAAGAAGAGTTGATTTTGATGGAGCCCATATCACTTGAGGATGGAGATCTTTCTATTCAGCATACAGATAACATCTGAAACAAATCTTTTCATTCAGTATTTAGCTTTGTTGTTCACCTTCTCCAACATTGAGGACAATGTTTGTCTTAAGTGTGGGGGGAGGATTGTTCTGTTTTGGTTTAATTTTGTTTCTGTTAATTTTGATTTTTTTTTATAGGATGGTTTTAGTTCTATGCTCAGTTTTAGGCATACTAATTTTTCTTATGCTGATGCAATTATTAGTACTTAGATTTTTCAAATTTGTTTGTTATATTTTTTTTAATTACTTTTCAGATGTTACAGCTTATAGATATATTACTAACTCTTTTTTAGTTGATAAACTTTTACTGTTTTAAGTAGCTGATTTGACATTTTGCTTAATTGTATTTTGTTTTATTGATTTAGCTTTGAATTTTCAACGTAGATACTGAGTTTTTTTTCTACTGTTTGGAAATGATTTTTTTTTCACTATTTTTTTTCAACTAATAAAAGCTATTTTAAAACAATTGTGAGTGATTTTCCATTTCATCAGTCCTAGTTTAGAATCTTAAAACTGATTGGCTTGTTCATACATAAAGTTTAGTTAGTTTTTCATGAAATTTGATTTTAGGACAGTTTTGATAGCATTAGCCCGTGTGAGACTTAAGCCTAATTTATTTTTGTGTTATTCACTCATAGTTGTAGCCATTCTAAAACTTGCATTAACTCTTTTGAGGTTGTTTGTTTTATATGCACTCTTGAGATGATCTAGGCTATTTTTTATTTTTTTTAGCCACTTAGCCAAATTGCCTACCTTGTATCATTCCATTGCACCCCTTTTTTAGCCTTATTGACCTTTTCTTGATGATTTTTAGCTCATTATAAGCCTTGAAGCCTGAAAAACCATGGTAACCCTAATCTAGAAATTTTTGAAGAAGTTGTGGTATTGTCTTGGGAAATAGTTTAGAAGATAAGTGTGGGGGTGTTATTTTAAGTTCATTGAGAAATTTTGAAAAGTAGCTGATATGAAAAAAAAAATAGTGACAAAAGCAGTTTGGTACACATGATTATATTCAAAAAAAAAAGTCAAGAAAGAGACATGAAAAATGAGAAGAAAAAAAATTGTGGCTTGAAATGAAAAGAAAAATAAAAAAAATATATACAGTGAAAATGAAACAAAGGAAGTTGGTTTGAGCTAAATTGAGATAGCCTTCTACTTAATATTGAAAACTAATTCCCCATGGTTCTTTAATTTTTCCAGGTTTTAAGCCTTGCATCCTTTCTATTTTCCCACCCTAACCTTGGCCACATTACAAGCCTTAGAAGAAGTCCTTTTGATCTTGAGTGCATGTGGAGTGAATAGAGGAATTTAGAGGCTTCTTAAGCCTATAGTAATGGTTATGAATGTGAAGTGTTGACTTGAAACACTATACCTAAACAATTGAGAGAATGAGTGAAACACTTACAATGAGGTGATTATTAGAGTTGTTCCAGGATTAAGTTTGATTGAAATTCTTCCAAAAATTTGATGTGTGAATTAGGTGCTTGAAAGTTGAGAGATTTGAGATTTGGATTGATAGAAATTTTGTTTTACTCGCTCTTTTTAGTATGTTGAATTTTCATAGCTTTATAAAATTTGTTTTGTTAGTTTTCTTTTCTAGTTTTTGCTTGGAATTGCAAAAAGTCTAAGTGTCGGGGTATGATAGCATATGTTTAATTCACACTTTCTTAGATTAATTAGATATTTTAAGTAACTTTTTTGTTTTTAATTTTTTAGTTTTTTATAGAAATTTGTATTTTTGGAGATTTAGGTATTTTAGTAGAAATTAGGTTAATTTTTCAGCTTAAATAGATTTTTAAGTATACTCCTAACCCATGGTTTTATTAAAATTTTGGAGATAAACTTGATTGAAGGACAAATGGGACATTACCTAAAAAGATTATGGGTATTTTCGTCTTTAAGCAAAGATGAAAGTGGAAAGGGCATTTCTGGAAATTTTAGTCTTGGAAGGTAAATGGCTCACATGGTTCATGAAAAGAAGTACACATACTTTTGGTTTTTGGGAGCAATATAAAAAGTGTGAGGAGAGATAAAACAAAAGAGGGGGGATTTTTTGTATTGTTGAAAAGAAACATTCTAGGGGTAGAGAAAGGGATGAGGGTTCATTTTCTTTTCTAAAGCTTTTAGGGTTTATTTTCAAACGCTTTTACTATGAGCAGTGCTTCGTCTTCGATCTTCCATCATGCTTCTTCCATTCTTGCTCTATTTCTTTACGGTTCTATCTTTCAATTGAATTCTTTTGTTCTTTTGTTAATAAATTTCACTTTCATAATTGTTGATTACGTTTAAAATTTGTGTTTAGAAGCATTTTCGTATTTTCTGGGTTGTTCGAAATTGTTTCTCTTTTGTTTAATTTTATTGTTCATATATTGTTGATTAATTCTTCTGTTTAGTTAGAAATATTTTAGACCTTGTTGATTCATAAAAGAAATTGTAATTGACGATTCATTATTTTTGAGTTTCTTTATCGCAATTCTTGTTCAATTCTCCGTTATGATTCATCTTCTTTTCTTTTTCTTTACTGTTTAGTGATAGTAGATGTGTTTTTAATTTCTGCAGTTGTTTTAATTTGTAATCCATTCATACATTTCAGTTTTGCGATTTTGTTATCTCATTCAATTCAAATTTTCTTTACTGTTCTGGTTTAAAATTTTGTTTTGAAATTGTTTTTTTAGTTTAATACTACCAATGCTATATATTTTTTTAATTTGCCACAAAGAATGAAAATCTTTCAATGAAATAAATGGGTTTGGGTTTGCTTGGATTCGACCTAGGTTAATCATATACTACAATAAACTGAAACTTAGAATTTTTGAAAACCTAATACGACAAATTGGTTTATCATTCAGCAAAGGGTTCGCTGTGGGGAGCAGTGTATTCTTGCGGGTTGCAAGTGATTGAATTGTTGTAAACTGATATGGTTGATCTTTTATAAAGGGAAATCCTTACTGTGGAGTAAAGGACTGGACGTAGCCCTTGAAGAAGGGTGAACTAGGATAAATCTGTGTTCTTACTGCTTCTTGCTCACTTTTTTATAGTTCTTGCTGATTTTCTTGAATTTTCAGAATCTGATAAATTTCTTTAACTGGATTAATTGATTAACTTTTTGATAATCATTTAAGTATTCTTGAAATCACTTAATTCTTTTGAAGACAATTTACTCAACTTATTTCTGAATCTAAATTGTTTTCTAACTCATTGAGTTTACTGTTCAATAACCAGATTACTCATTTTCTGTAAATCTGTAATTTTCTGATTCATTGTGTTCACTGTTCATTAATCTATTTTTCCAGAAAGGTTGACTTTTCACAATATTTGGTTAAAATCAAGTTTCATATATTAAACAAAATTTGGCTAGGTTAGTAAAAGGTTTTTACAATCAATAATTCAAATCAAACAAATATTTGATTAAGTTTTATGATTCCTTGAATTGATCCTCAAGAACAGTCTTTATAGTATACTATTTTCTTTCTATAATTAATATTTGTTTCCAGATTACTGATTCTGTGTGATTGTTATTGTTCTGGAATAATTCTGGACCTTTTATGTTTGCGTGTTATATCATCTTGAATAGTTTCTTTAAACATTTTTCATTTCTCACATTGAAAACTACATTTGCGAAAATTTTTAAAGAAACTATTCAAGATGATATGAAAAGAAGCAAACAGCAAAGTTCCATAATTATTCCAGAACAATAACAATCATATAGAATCAGTAAATTGGAAATAGATATTAATTCTGGAAAGAAAAGAATATACTGTAAAGAATGTTCTTGAGGATCAATTCAAGAAATCATATAACTTAATCAAATATTTTTTTGATTTGAATTATTGATGGTAAAAACCTTTTATTAACCAAGAAAAATTATGTTTAATATATGAAACTTGATTTTAACCAAATATTGTAAAAAATAGGTTAGACCGAGTTCAAGAGGGGGTGAATTGAACTTTAAAATTTTTTGCAAAACTGGAAAGTGATTTAAGAATGAGAATGAATTATCTTTATAAAATCAACTAACTGCACAATTCTGAACTGTCTAGTAAACATATGTTCAAAATATATAGCGGAAGTATTACAGATTTAATTAAACAGTTTACTGAACTCTTCAATTACAGATTCAATTAAACAGTTTACAGAATACAATGAACAAGATGATTAGATTTTAAACGAGTCAGTTCAGATGAAAACAACAGTTGAATAATATCAATCAAGAAGAGTAGGGAGAAAAACAAGAACACAAAATTTTTATCCTGGTTCACCATTTCACAAGGGCTATGTCCAGTCCTTTGCCTAGCCAGCAAAGATTTTCACTAAAATGATCCAAGATCAGTTTTACACCCTTGCTCCTAGTAAGTTATAAACTGCTCCCCGCAATACTTGCTACTCCCAGCAGTAAACCCACCACACTGAACCCTTCAGCTTGTGTTACACCAGTACAGAAACTCACTGCACTACCTAATTACACTCCAGTAATTGAATACAATAAGAACAAAATACAATTCAAATCAATCAACCACACTATTCGCAATACAAAATGGATTGAGATCAAGTATGGAAGACTTAGCTCTGGTCCAGAACCAAAGCAGTTGATCCTCACTCAAGAAGTGCTTCAAGATTCACGATCTTTATGATTTCTTATGTGAAAATCAATTCGAAAATAGTTTGCACAAAAAGAGCGCTTGTAATCTCTTAGGAATTCTCAAAAGGATATTGAAGAAATCTCAAAGTTATGAAAATATAGAGACCATTCCATTTTATATTCAATTCTAACTTAAAACAACTTAGCTATCACTAGTTCAATTAATTGAACAAATCATTGAATCGATTGAATTGACCATTAGTTAACTCAGTCAAAGATTTCAGTAGTAACAAAAATAACTATCACATTCAATCGATTGTTTTAAAAAATCAATTGATTGAACAAACTTTTTCAACAAAAATCAATTTAGGCTATTTTTCTTAAAACCAGTTTTATTAAAAATATTTGTGAATCCCTTAGCACCCCGGCAATGATGAACCATACCACTAATGGTTAAGAACTAAGCCAAGATCAACACACAACCCAACTAAGGACCAAGACCGAATCTCCCAACCATCTTCATGTTAGGTCAAAGTCATTCACTTGAACAATTCTGGTCCAGGTTGGTTCCAACAGATTCTTCATGAGGCCGTCTTCATCAACTAACATGGTAGGCATTAATCTAACATAGTCCAGATCCAATCTATTAGAACTTCAGCAAGTTATGGTCTTTATTGACTTCATCAAATCACATGCTTAGCATTGGTGCTAACAATCTCTCCCAATTTGATGAAGGCAATCTGATGTGCGTTGAGTTTAACAGTCTGAACCTGAAATACTTGTCTTTTGCACTCAAACAGTTTATTACTATTACAAGGTTTAATAGGTTCAGAGCAAAAAAATATCAAATCTATTGATTGAGCTAAAACACAGTTAATTAAATTTCTTCCTATATCCAGACTCAGTTTGTTCAGATCAAGATGTTTTACTCCCCCATACTTTGATGTCCCTTAAAAGCATATAAAGAGATTAATAACATAAAGCAAACATTTCATTAATATATATTGACCCATGAGGTCAATCATCATAGCAAGTTGCCAATTACATCAAAGACATAAATCATGATTAAGAGAACATCAACAAACTAGAAACATAACTGAGTTGCAGGTGCTGGCACATACCCAACAAATATTCAATCAACCCAAGCTTAGTACTATACTAAGCAGAACTGAACTAAAGCAAACCAAACTGAAAACCAGACTAAAACCGATGCAAAACAACAAACTCTAAAACACACAGGGCAGACACAGATGAAACACACAAACACACACAATTCTCCCCCATTGAGTTCATCAAATGGAGGGGATCAACACAAAACATGTGTAGTGTCCACACTAATCATCTGGCCCATAGAACATTTGCCCTAACTTGCCTTGGATGTCATCAACACGCTCTTCTAGGTTTTGGAAATGGGTTTCACAATACTCATGATGAGACTTTTGATTGGATTCAATGTTGTTCAGTTGATTGCTCATCAGTTGCTCAAAGCTGAAATAAGACTATTCTCTAGTCCTCAGATCTTCTCCAGTAAACTGCTCAACAGTTGCGCTTGTTCCAGCACCAGCATCATCATCTCATCTTCTTCAGCACTGGCCTTGCAAATCCACTAATTATCATTGACCTTCTTCAAACCGATTTTGTTAAATGTGGCCAGTGTGATCTCACTTTGAGCTTAGATTTCTTTGTTCAAAAAATGATTTAGAATGATTTTGTGTCTGTTTCAAAATACGCGCCAACTATTTATAGACAACTGTCTTAAAAATTCAATCGATTGTTTTGTCAAACAGTCGATTATTTTTCTCTAGTTATTTAAAAATATAAAATCTGATTTTAATGATTTCTTAAAAACTTTGTTAAATTAGATTTGATTCTTGGAGCTTATCCTTGATTAAGATTGCATGCATCACTGATTCGAACTCAAACTTGACGCACAACACACAATCCTAAGTTCTAGACCGAGCTCTTCCAATCTTCGTGCAAACTCTATGCAGTCCATATATGATCACAAGGTCTTGAACATCATCTCATGATTGGCTTCATCAAATCTTCATAGCAACTCACTAGTGCTAACAAGAAAAACATCATACAATACATTGAAGAATTATAGTATCAACTACTGAATGTCAATTGTCAATATGCTATTAAGAGCATATAGAGTTTTGGGTTGTGTGAAACCATTGTGTAATTCTTCACCATTGTGAAGTAAACCCTTCTGAGTTTTCATTGTTCTCTCTTTTGAGAGTGTTTCTTTAATTCTTGAGTGGTCTTGATCTTAGGGGGAAATTGCTAGTATAACCTGGAGAGGTTTGTGTACTCGTGATAACTTGGAGAGGTTTGTGTACTCGTGATAACCTGTAGAGGTTTGTGTACTCGTTGTAACCTGGAGAGGTTTGTGTACTTGTAACTATTTGCTAAATAATGGAACCTCTTGAACAATTTTATTTAAAGGATAATTGGATGTAGCTCAAGAGATTAGGGTGAACCAATATAAAACTGTTTTATCTGTGTTTATATATTTTGGCCTTGGTTGATGGTTTCTATTTATAGCGAATTGAGTTCAGGCTCCATTCAACCCCCCCCCCCCGGCTCTAGAGCCAGCTGTTTCTACAAGAAAGACCAAAGACTATTGCATTGTTAATAAAGTAATAAAAATGAAAACTTTTTAAAATTAAAGAAACTTACCTTTTTATTTTAAAAGTATCGAAATATCAGATTCTAACGACGCACAGCGTTTTTCTTCAACGTCTCTTCTCCTTCAACGCGCACACTATCAAAGTGTTCTTGAATGTCTTTCCTGACGATGCACAACGTTCTTCAACGTCTCCTCCAACACGTACACTTTCCTCTTCTTTCTTCTAGAAGTATCAAAGAGCCAAAAATCAAAGAGCGTTTTCAGATAATAGTGAGAGAGTGTCTTCTACATAATAGTGAGAGATTGTCTTCTTCTTTCCAGGAAGAGTTGACAATGACGACTGTCTTCACCATCTTTAACGTGAATTCTTCCTCACTGTTCACCGTTGGGACTTTTCTTCTTACAACAAAATTTTGTTCAATCTGTTCTTCTTTTTTAATTGATTTATTTGTCTCGTATCTTGTATTATTTATAATTATTTTCAAGATATTATTTAACTGATTTGAGGAATAAAAATACTTGATTTAGATACGATTTGTGTTTATTGGTTACGATTTCTATTTAGATGTTAAGATTTGTGTTTAGATTTTCCGATTTTGGTACAAGATACACATCCAATAGTGTGAATCGTGCCTTCTTTGCATATCCAATTGAGTGGACCGTGTCCGACGGAAGAGTGAGTTTCCGACGCGATGTCGTTCACGCTTCTGTCGTGTGTCCGTTCGAAGATGTATCGAAACCGGGGAAGCAGGACATTTGGCGCATGTCCAAACTTCAAAGGGCCCAAATAATGCACATTTTTCTTACCGAATTCGCATTACTTCTTGTTTAGGAAAAGTTTATTCTTCTACAATGTTTTAAGCACCATCCTAAGATATCTTATATGCTCTTGCCACCTCGCAATGTAAATCAAGATATCATAAAAAAATAACAATACAAGTTTTTTTAGGAAAGTCTACAAGATCAAGTTCATAGTGCACTGAAAGGTTGTTGGTGCATTCGTTAGCCCAAATGACATTACCAATGACTCATAGTGCCCATGATGGGTTTAAATGTCATTTTCTAAATGTCTAAGCTACACATCCAAATCTGGTGATACCTAAATCGCAGATCAATCTTTAAACAATAACATACACCAATGCAATTCATCCAAGAGTTCCTCTATTACTGATATAAGGAATTATTCAGTATAGTAGCTCTATTCAATGCTTAGTAGTCAACACAAAATCTCAAATTACCATTCTTCTTTTTTACTAATATGATTGGACTGGAATAGGGGCTATTATTGGGGCAAATTATATTGACTTTCAACATTCTTCCACCTACTTTTAGATCTCCGTCTTCATCACGTGAGGTAGTGTTAAGGTCCGTTTATAGCCCCCACTACTTCTTTTATCGGGATTTTGTGGTCCACCGCTTTACAAGGAGGGAGTTCCCGTGGCTTCGAAAAAACATAGGAGTTCTCCTCCAAAACCTTCTCCAACTCTTCCCTCTGCTTTGGGTCAGCTTCATTTCATCACCTCTTGTTGGCTCCACGTCAACAGTCTCAACTTCCGAACAAATCAAAACTGCCTCAATCTTCTTCTCCTTTAGAGCTTGGGGATCACCATCACTTTGGTCAAAAGGGTACCTTCGGATTTGTATGATTCGACCTTGTTGGTTGAAGCTCATAGTTAATATCTTCCAATTTAAATAGACCAATCAGGTTAGGAGGAGGACACTTTTTTAGGATGCTGATTGTTAACAGGATATTCCTATGTGAAAGAAGGAGTGTTTCCTTCGTAGATTTTGTGTAAATTGTTGCTACAAAATTGAATATGATTTCTCATTCATAAAGTCTACCGTCTTTAGATTTTCTTTGTTATTTTCATGGTGTGTAATTCTTTGGTTCCTAATAAATTGGTCCGACCTGCCAGATCCTTGATTGGGAAACATTCGAAAATGGGAGAAACGTAAGACATTGTAAGTGCGTTGGAGAAGTGGGCCAGTGAACAAGAACAAGTCATTGCAGATTTGAAAACAGACTTGGTGACAATCAAAGAAAGTTTACTGGATTTTAAAGAGATCAAAGATATGTTGAAAGAACTTAAGAAAAGGGACGAGGTCTCAGAAGGACGAGCAAATTTACTAAACGCTTAAGATAAGAAAGAAAGAAGTTCTGAACAAGGGAATAGCTCAAAAGAGAAGGAGGAAGATGTGAAGGCATGGAACAAGGAGAGCGGAATTACCTACTTCTGAAGGTATCGACCAGCGGGGGTGAGTTTCAAGGGATGAGAAGTTGATACATAACGTATATGCCAAAGAGAATTTGAAGTTTGGAAGGAAAAAGAGCGATTTAGTTTTAGAGGTTGGACAAATGGAAAGAAATTCAAAGTCGGGAAGATCACATTCAAGAACTGGTTGTCCAGCCACCGACGCTGCTGCTCCATTGTTGATGCCGCCTCGACCTCACAGCCACCTGCCGCAGAGGTCGCGACGATTGAATCTCTGATGTGGCCTCTACATACAACTATTTGTTCTTCAGACGTTACCATTACCGCTCTGCCACCACCGTCGCCCTCACCAATACGTCGATGATATCACCGAGTGAGTCGCCTTTGCTAGGCGATCACAATGCCGCAGAGATCGCGACGATCAAAACTCCGATGGGCTTGCACTCGCCTCTTTCGACACCATTGCCTCCATCCGCCACATGTGGCAGCGCATCTCGCACGGTTTCCAATGGTGATTACCCTCACCAGAGTCGTCGACTTGATCTCGTTAGGGTTCTGCCTCGATCATCCTAAGCGGAGCCTATTCGATGTGTTAGGGTTTTTCTTCTCTCTCATTATTATGAACCAGTGTTAAGGATTGATGAAAGTTTCTTATCAAGATGGGAGCAAAGAACCTACACAAGAGATGAGTTTGAAGAATTGCAATGATCTATGTTTGAGCATCTTTGCCCTTTGCTCATAATTAAGAATGTTCCCCTAAAAACTTTCAACGATCTCAATTCATCCAGTATGTATGGGCATTTTAGTAAAAGTTATTATGAATATTGTTATGAGGGTATATCTTCTTTCCTTCTAAACAAGAGTTTTTGTGAGGTTGAAGTTAAGACGTTTGGAAGCTCTTTGCTGAGTTGTATGGACGCATTTATTCACAAGTTCTACTCCCATTTCTATGCTCTTTATTAGAGAGGGTTTTTTCCTCTAAGAATAGAAGAAAGATAAAGGCCTGTGAATTGTCAATTTGTTCATCACTTAGTGTTAGAGGATGGGAGTCACTTTATCATTGTTCAATGTATGTTCGTAGAGAGTTGATTGAAATAGTATTGTTAGGGCCTTGTTTGAATATTGATTTAGTTTCTAAAACACAACACGGATGTATGGATTGTCTAACACTCATGATATCTGTTGAACTACAAGGTAAGGGATTAATCACCACTTCCATACCAGACAAAATCATGACCGTTGGAATGGGAGGGAAGTATGTTGTCAGCTATGTGATCAATCTGTTATGTACCAATAAGAATGAACGAACTTCAACTCTAGAGTTTGGGAAGGAATACTCAGAAATTGTTGTTGCTGGTAATTCTCTCTTTTTTTTTTTGCTTGTGTGGGTAATGTTCTCATTAGGACTTACCAAAAGATGTCAGAAGCTTACAAGAAGTCCTCTGCAGCACAATTTATTTCTTTTCCTCTCCCTTATCTAGAGTTTGAAATGTAGTCCGAGATTAGAACAGTATACACCCAAGTCCTATTTTCAGTCATCTATGATCTAAGATCTGAAGTCCTTTTCTATGCGTTTGACCTTCTCATAATTGTCCTGAAAGTCCTAAGGAAGATCGTGGACAAGGAAAAGATAGTAGGTGCGAAGCTCATAACATCACTTATGGCCAGAGGAGATGAGTCGAGCCTGGAAGATTCTCCGGATTTCAATCTTAAAGACAATTCATAACATCACTTATGGCCAAAGAAGATGAGTCAAGCCTGGAAGATTATCCGGATTTCAACCTTAAAGACAAGGTTGTTTCAACAAAGGGAGTAATGTTAGGTATTAGAGAAATGAAAACAATTATTATTGTTGAATATAACGGGCTTAGCCCATGTTCTCTGTTATTTTGTTACTATTTCTGTTATTTTTATCATCTATATATAAACATCCCTTTATGTGTATTTACACACAAGGGAATTAATCCTATACTTATTTCTCTATTTTAATATGGTATCTAGAGCTTAGGGTTAGGGTTAGGGTTAAATTTTTCCGGTGAACCCATTGTTCACCGTCTCATTCAAGTGCCTCCGTCGCCGCTGCCGTAACCTTTGCCACTGCCGCCGCCGCTTCCGCCGCCGCCAATTGGGTCGGTGACACCACCATCAGAAGCGTCTCATCCAGGCGATTACTGTGCCTTTGGAATCACGTCAATCGGAGCATCGACGCGTCCGGCGACTTTTCCGGTGGCGATTACCGCCGTTGTGATCGCCATCGTGCAAGCATTCTGGATCTGTCCTTATTATTTTGATCGAAGCACGTTTGATTTTTCGCATTTTTTTTCTCTCTCCTCCATGGATTCTTCTGCAACTACCAACGCCTCCTCTACTTTTCCTATACCGGAGCACTATACTAATTATGTCAATGTTCATTTGTCAATTAACAAATTAGATGGTAAAAATTATGATACTTGGGCTTCGGATATTAGGTTATGGCTTAAGAGTCAAGGCTACGTTAATCATCTTACAACGTCTGTTGCTAATGTTCTTGAGAATGAGGTTTCTCGTTGGTTGAAAATTGATGCTCAATTATGCATGGTTCTCAAATCGACCATTCACTCGTCTTTGAAACAAATTTTTCGCTCTTATGAGACGTGTTCAGAAATTTGGGAGCAAGCAAAATTACTATATACCATTGATACTCAACGTCTTTATGGAGTATGTCAAAATCTCCTTCATGTTGTTGCTTTGAAACGTCTTGATGGTACAATGTCTGAGTATCTTGGTAAAATTCATGCTCTTTTTCATGATTTTAATGAATTGTTGCCTCCTGCATCTACTCCGTCTCAAGAGATAGAGCAACGGTCCAAGTTTTTCATGTTGTTAGCCTTATATGGACTTCCTGATGATTATTCTCCTGTTCGT
>Ga0209700_101910_pt1 | contig 43189 bp, 21 predicted proteins | sample SiratroredBW_FD_187528 | JGI IMG/M metagenome (GOLD analysis project Ga0209700, IMG submission 187528) | Root nodule microbial communities of legume samples collected from California, USA - Siratro red BW (SPAdes) (version 2) | ecosystem: Host-associated > Plants > Roots > Nodule | place: USA... | reverse complement strand
CACGTTATGAAAAAAAAAAAAATACAACACATTTTCCGTGACCAATCTACGTCTAATTTTAAAAAAGTGAAAAACAAAAGGTAAACTAGTAGTAACTTGCCATAATAATCTTTATCTTTTAATATTTTGATTTATATAATAAGATAAGTTGTGCTTCATTCCTTTTCCTTCATGGTTGTTTTCCCTTTTCTATTTTTTAATTTTTTTTTATCTATTTGTGAGTTTTATTATATTTTTTTGAAATTTAGTTTTGACAGTTAAAAAATAGATAAAAAAAACTAACACAAAATTAAGTGTGTAATTTTGATTTTGATCTTTAATGTTATATTTGTGCAAATTTAATCTTTAAAATATTATGATGATATAATATTAATTCTTATTTCCACTTTTAATACATTGTGAGTGACATCATAACCTGTTTATCATTCTAACATATCATTTACAGCTAAATCTTATCTCATCATAACTAAAATTCCAATATTTTAAAGGGTGACATCATAAAACTAGAGAATTAAAAAGTTGATTTAAGGATTTTTAACTGTATACTTTCTTTAATGATACCTACGAATATGAATATCATTAATGTTCAGTGTTACTTTCATATTAATTAAAATTTTAAATAAGTAATTTACAAAATATGATACAGTTTTTTTTTTATTTTTTTTATTTTGGATAAATCTTGCTAGTTCATATTGGTCATGCAAAGGATAGAAGCTAAACAAAAGAGATAAAAGGAAAAAGAACAAGTCAACAAAAACGAAAAACATGTATTATTGATGCTTATTGTTATTACAAAAGTGCATAATAGAATATATACAACACAAAGAAGAAAAATCATTAATTCTTGTTTGATATTAGTTTCTCTATTTTAAATTTTTATTATTTTGTTGAGAGTTCCTCAAGTTGGGAGTATAAATCAAATATTCCTAGCTTGGAACATATATTGTTGAAAAAAAAAGAGAAAGATATTTGAAAGAATATCTATGAGTTACATATTGAAAGACACAAGTAAAAATTTCAACAAGTCATTGCAATAGATTTTGATATGCTTAGTTCTTTCATGCACCACTTGGTTAGGAACAATTTGAATGATTATCATAATAAAGAAATGTAAGATGCTTGTAACATACTTTTAAGTCATTAAGAAGATAAATAAGTTATTATAATTCACAAATTGTCACTTTATTATTTTTCATTTTAAGTGACAAATCAAAAGTGTTGCTTAAAATCAAAAAACCGTTGCCAAAAATTTAAACAACACTTTGACAACAGTTTTCATGTGTGGAGTATGCGTCCGTTGTTGTAAATTATAGGTAACAATTTTGTTTTCTAAGACAACACTTTTCATAAAATTGTTATCTATAATATTACATTAGACAATACTTTTTAGATAACTTTTAGGCAACACTTTTACTAAGACAATATTTTTCAAAACGTTACCTATTATTTAGACAATGTTTTATAAAGTGTTTGCTTATTGTTTACGGTATGCTTATTTTTAATTTTATTTGAACTAACACTTTTTTCAATATTGCTAAATATTAAAAAACCTTAGGCAACATTTTCAAATTAGCTTTTATTGTAATTAGTTCCATATTCAATGTTGCTAAATATTAAAAAGCATTAGACTTTAAACAAAATTTTCAAATTGACTTTTATTGTATATTTATTTCACATTTATAATATTTATTTTTAAATTTTGTCTGTTCATTTATTTTTAATATTTTTGAATCTGAGTTACACACTCCAAAGATGCTTAACTAAAAATTTTAATCATTCAAAATAATCAATCACAATACCATTATTTCTCTCCTATGTGATCTTGAATTTAACTTGAAATTAAATATGCATAAAACAAGTAAAAGCTAGCTTAAAAGAAATTATTATACAATGGTGTCTAAAGTAGATGAAGACAAGAAGATGAATAAAATGCATCATAATCATTAACTCATTCAAAAATATATGGAGATAATATACAACCTCAAGAAGCAAAAAACATTACTCAATATTGTTGCATTCAAATAAAATAGCTTAAGTAGCATATTATCAAATTTTATGTTTTAGAGTTTCATTATTTTGTTGAGAGAACAAAACATGATTTTATATGAAGTTCAAATACCATAATTTTGTTGATAACATGTGTTTAACTTTTGTTGGAATGGGAAGGTGCTATCTTTTATTTTGTAACTCAAGTTTATTTCATAATTAACAAAACAAAGATGCACACTAATATTTTAATAAAAAATTTAGAAACAAATCCACATGTTAATTTATATAAACAGCACTAACAAACCCACTTCCTTAATTATATACAGAAACATACATAATACATTTGGTTGCATACATCATATTTGATCTCCTACAACTTTAGTGTTAAACCGATTTTAGGATTATAAATTGAATACACACACTACAAGATAAGAAGCAACATTGAAAGTGATTCAAATATTGCCAGAACATGACCAAGTTTTCAAAGTTTGACAAAATTAACATTGGACTGATGAATAATTTTCTTTTTACCTGGTAGTTGAAATTGGTGGTTATGAGTACGTAACATACTTATGTGTATACCTCATTCACTACCTAGTTTTCTGTATTATATAATAATGACTTTTTGGACTTGCTTCTCGAATACCTTATCCAGCACTTCAACATGCAACTGCTCCTCTTTGTTTTTCTGAATGAAGACCCAAATTGATGCTATCATTCCCTTCGTCACTGTTGCCATATATACGTTACTTAGGTTACCAAATCATTAGCACACATATACTCTATTCAATTCAAAAGGGTGAGATTGATTAACTTTTCTTAATTATATTTGTTAACATAAATTATGAATGAAAGTTAGAATAGCATCATCCATATTAGTTACATAATATTCTCCTCATGGAACAGATAAGGCTATCCAATCTGAATTATTATACAGTATAATTAAATATATCCTTACGCCACCTGGCCATAATTAGAGTAACAACTTGAGTTTAAAATTAATAACTTTCACCAAGTATAATTTTACTACAATCAATAATTTCTTGTAATACACTCATTTAAGATACAAAATATCTGTAAAACTTTTCATACCAGCAAACAGCATGAATATCAGTGTTCATGTCAGTCATGAATTAACTGGATTAATCTCTCTATCTACTAAATATACATACATACATATACATACATATATATATATATATATATATATATATATATGTATGTATAGTCCTTGTTACATTACTGCCTACAAACAATTAAGGAAAGGAAAAGGAAGGTGTCTGGCGTGGACCTATAGTAATATTACGTACAAAAGACATTGGTGTATTGTGCATGAAGACACCACAAAGATGCCAAAATAGAGAACAAAACAACATATACATAAATAAACAAACATATGAAAACATATAATAATGTCTCCAAAAATTACCAGAGTGGTTAGAGCAGTTGAAGAAAAAATATCTTTTCCTCAGTCTCCATCAAATATAGAAAAACTTTACCATATATTCTTGGTACTTATATTTTGCAGAATAGCACAATTCTTTCCCACAAGACCTTAACTTAGAAAATGAAGGAGCCATCAAAGCCATGGAGACCCTTCACTGCAAACTGCTGCTCCACAGAGGACCAAACCATTTTCAAGAACTTCAGCAGGTGCAAGCCTTCTCGTTCTGACCTGTCAAAGAACATTGCTCCTTTGCCATCGTTCAGGAGGCTCTCCTTCTCCGATCTCAGCCGTTCTTCGTCTGCGCGAATCAATGAGGATCTTGCACAGTCTTTTGGGTCGGACTTGTTTGATTTTCAGCTGAGTGAGTTGCGTGCCATAACGCAGAATTTCAGCAGCAACTTCTTGCTGGGAGAAGGAGGGTTTGGAACTGTGCATAAGGGCTACATAGATGATCATCTCAGACTCGGATTGAAGGCACAACCTGTTGCTGTCAAGCTTCTTGACATTGAAGGCTTGCAAGGACACCGTGAATGGCTTGTGAGTATCACATTTGTTCTTCATCAACTGTTACAAATAATCTTAAACATAACTCTTCAATCACAAGTTTCATTTTTACTGGTGTTTCTTCTACTAACTACACGTTTTTTCTATCACCAAGTTCAATTTGAATAACTTGCGTAAGGGTAAAAAAAACAAACCTTTTGTATATCCCTGTAATTAAATGTACAAGTCATTATCAGGGTCGTTTAATTTTGGCGTAGTTGTTGGAATCAGAATCTTTCACTTTTAGGAATGAGTGTGTAGCAACTAGTGGTGGGAGTGGACTAAATCCTTCATCAACTCATTTGATTGGGCATCCAAGAGAAAAGTCAGGGAATTTTGTACTAACTTACAAGACTTTAATACTGCCATGCACTATTATTATATCATTTTTGTGTTCATATTTTATTATTTTGATTCTTGGGAGGATTGATGCAAGTCAATCTCTTGTAGTACAAGAAAAGTTATATAAAATATCATAATATAATGTAATAGGTTACAAAGACCATTCTTTATTATATTTGAGAGAAACTAAGTAAAGAAACAAGGATTGTCCTATTAGATGTCATAAATGCATGGGAAAATATGTGGGAAAATTTTATTAAGTTCTTTGTTTTTATTTTTAATTCATCAAATTTCATCAATAGTGAAAAGAATTGAACTATTTTTATTTATTTTTATATGGAATTTTTATGAATAAACGACTCATAAATAAAAAATTACAATATCTTTAGAATTATTAATACAAATATAGCAATTCAAATTAGTTATGTTTATAAATAAAAAATTAAAATTCCCTTTGAAGGCCCAACCCAGTTTATAATGATGGGTCTGAGATTTTTGAACCCAATGCAGGCCAGCGCAAAAGCTTTAACCTTTGTTATTAAAGCACTTTTAAGTTTTATTCCACCATCCTCTGAGTTGTTTTTGCAACCTCACATAGAAAAGTTTAACTATTCTGTTCATATTTATAATTATCTATATTTAAAGTTTTAATCCTTATAAAAATTGTAAATTTTGGTTCTTAAATACATAGAAATTAAATTTTAACCCCTATCAATTAGAAGTAAGCTTTTTTTTTGGCTGAGTGAATTGAATAGTTGCATTGGATTGCAGGCAGAAGTGATTTTTCTTGGGCAGCTAAGACACCCCAATTTGGTTAAGTTGATTGGGTATTGTTGTGAAGATGAAGAACGATTACTTGTCTATGAATTCATGCCACGAGGAAGTTTGGAGAATCACCTCTTCAGAAGTATGCATCAGAATCCTTGTACATTTTTATTTGAGAAACATATGCTCCAAAGCCTCATTTTGCAGCTGTCCTTTTAACTTGTTTGATTAACATCTTACTATTTTCTGTTTTCTAAAATAATTTACTTAGCAATCAATTTATCATCCAAAAGTGTTGAAAATTGTTTTCAAAACAAGTATTTCAAAAACAAAATACAGAAACATTTGGGAGGAGTTTTCTTAATCACTTCTTCAAGTTCTCTCTGTTCTTATGATGCTGAAGAGAAAAAAAATTTAGAGAACAGAAATGTTTTCATAGGACAAATACTTGCAATTGTGTTAAGGTAATAAACAAATTTTAGAAAGTAAAAATTTATGCCTTACTCAGTTACGCACTGCTAATTGCAGGGCTAACATCACTTCCATGGGGAACGAGATTAAAAATTGCAATAGGTGCTGCTAAAGGACTTTCCTTCTTGCATGGAGCTGAGAAGCCAGTCATTTATAGAGACTTCAAGACTTCAAATGTTTTGCTTGATTCAGTACGTGATTAACTTCCCTTTGTTATTGATTAAAACTGTAAAATAACACAAGAACCTAAATCCAATGAGTTTTTATGCATCATGTTCTTCTGTTTAAAATAGGAGTTCACAGCAAAATTGTCAGATTTTGGACTTGCAAAAATGGGGCCAGAGGGATCAAACACACATGTTTCAACCAGAGTCATGGGCACTTATGGATATGCAGCCCCAGAATACATCTCAACAGGTAAGATTAATAAATATAATATGTACCTATTATCTAGAATATGATTATCACTTCCATAAGGAAAACAAAAGTGGAATTCAACTAATAATTGGTGCCAATTGGGGAGAAATTGTTATATGATCTACAATCATGATCAATCTCCATATGACACGTTAATAACTCCTTTTAGTAAATTGGAAACACTATTGTGTGTGACATAAAAATTAATGGATGAGTTGGCCATATCATATGTTCATTACTTCCAAGAAGATTAGTTACAGTGTTTGACTAAATACTTTTTGGTAATGAGAAAAATGTTATCAACTCTTTTTTTAAACTAAACAATATAACTGTCATATGGATATTGGTCAAATCTATGTGGAACCAACCATGTAATAGTTTCTGGTCAAATTTGGTATAGTGTGCAGATTTTAATGCAACATATGATTGTTTACAGGGCATTTAACCACCAAAAGTGATGTCTACAGCTTTGGGGTAGTCCTGCTAGAACTGCTGACGGGAAGGAGAGCAACGGACAAAACAAGACCAAAGACTGAACAAAACCTTGTGGATTGGTCAAAACCTTACTTGAGTAGCAGTAGGAGGTTGAGGTATATTATGGATCCAAGGCTTGCAGGCCAATATTCTGTGAAGGGTGCAAAGGAAATTGCCCGTTTGGCATTGCAATGCATAAGTTTGAATCCTAAAGACAGACCAAGAATGCCAATGATTGTTGAAACTCTTGAAGGCTTGCAACAGTACAAGGACATGGCTGTTACCAGTGGACACTGGCCAGTGTCACAAAAATCTACCAGGAATAAAGTCTCCAACAATAAGATGAATGTGAACACTAGAGCCGGTGCAAACCACAAACAACCATCACCAGTTCTGAGCAAAAAAACTTGATTGCTACCTTTTAGAAGATTGGTTTTTAATGAAGTATCATGTGGCATAAGAGTAATTGTCAAGCCACCCTGTATATGTGTAATTAAATGTATAAAACATATTTTTAATATATAGAGTGTACATTAAAATCTTCCTTAACTCAGTTCAGATTTCTTCTCAATCCATCAAAATGAAATTCAGCTAGCTTGTTAACTATAGTTATCAACTAAAGCAAATCTTACGAATACAAGAAAGCTAATCTTAATGTCGTTAAGACATCTTCTGATAAAATATTTGCCACTAAAGTACGTGTCTGGTTTAACAAGAGAAGTGAGAACATAATTTCTTCAAGGTAAAGCCTTTCCATGTGATTTACAGATCAAGGGAGATTCCAATAACATGTAAATGTCATGTACTCAAAGTCATATGCATTGCTTGAGAAGGAAAACCACCAAGCCAGGAAGACGAGTAAATTTTCAACTGCTTTAGGACTGGAAAAATCCTACAATTACGTCACATGATTTGACTAGCATTAATATATTCCAAAAGTGGAGAGCAGGGACCAAATTATGTACGCAAATTACAATAACCCCATCATGCTCAGCGGTTCTCCAGGAAGCACATGAGACAAATCTATTATAAAAATAGGCTTCTTTACAGAGTTGTTTGAGTGATAATGATAGAAAGTTAAAATGACCAAACAAAAAACTATTTGCATGATAATTTTGTGAGTGTAATAACTTCTAAGTAACAGGTCACCCATTTTTTTTTTCCACGATCTGCTATTAAAGTGATGTAGAAAAATTACTGTGCGAATTTCTTAAGCTATCAACTCTGCTTCAGCTTGTGTGGCATCAAAACATTCAAAATTCTAAATTAGAAGAACACGTTGTAAATTTGTAATTAACCAGAGTTGTGGTTTCCTTCTTTCTGCATAAGACAAAACTTGACCAGGAATTCATTATGTTAATAATGACTCTAAATTTCTCTCAAGTCCATTCTGGCATGAGTGTGCATGTTAAATAAAGTTTATGATTCAGAAACCTACGAAACCTCGGCCACATGAATCCTCCTTTTTTCCCTCAAAAGGGGCGTGACAAATGCAATTAAAGTAAAATCTAACTAAACGGTTCATTGCATGCCAACCTCGCTACTCTCCATAGATAATTCCCACCTTCCACCTCATAGACCGCAGAATTCAAAACACAAACAAAATCTATTCCCAAATTTTCAGAATTCCTTTAACAAATGGCCTTCAACAACAAATCCAAGAAGTCTAGTTCCCCTTCTAATTTTACTTTCTGTGTCACCCTTTTCTTCCTTGTCCTCGTGACCGTACCAGCTTTTTTCGTCCTCCACACACCCACCACATGCACCACCCTCTCCAAAACCTGGTCAGGTGATCTTCGTTTAGCCAAATTTGCATGGAACAAACTCTCATTTCTGGAACACAACCCTTCACCAGTACCTCTCAAAATCGCTGTCTTCTCTAGAAAATGGCCTATTGGAACCACTCCTGGTGGCATGGAGCGTCATGCATACACACTTCACACTGCTCTAGCTCAGCGGGGCCACAAGGTTCATATATTCACCTCTCCTCCAGAAGAAGAAACCACTTCAACCTTCTCTTCAGACACAACCAATCACCAAACAGATGTTAATGCACCCTCTTCACCCTTCATCCATTGCCATGAAGGGGAGCCAGGCAAGTGGCGCTACAACAAAGCATGGGAACAGTTTCTGGAACAAAACCAGAAAGAACCCTTCGATGTTGTTCACTCAGAAAGTGTAGCACTTCCTCACTGGCTCGCTCGCGACCTTCCAAACCTTGCAGTTTCATGGCATGGCATAGCCCTTGAGAGTTTGCAATCTAGCATTTTCCAAGACTTAGCTCGTAGAACTGATGAACCTAGATCCCCGGATTTTGACAAAGGCTTACAAGGGGTTCTCCCTAAGATTCTAAATGAGATAAGGTTCTTCAGAAAATATGCACACCATGTTGCTATAAGTGATAGTTGTGGTGAGATGTTAAGAGACGTGTACCAAATCCCCAACAGAAGAGTGCATGTGATTCTCAATGGAGTTGATGAGGGTGACTTCAGAGAAGACGTGGAATTGGGGAAGGAATTTAGAACCAAAATTGGCATTCCAAGTAATGCTAGTTTAGTGCTTGGTGTCGCTGGAAGATTAGTGAAGGACAAAGGCCACCCTCTCCTTCATGAAGCATTCTCTTGGCTAATTACAAAACACCCCAATGTGTATTTGATTGTAGCTGGCTCAGGACCATGGGAGAATCGATATAGGGATTTAGGAAACCAAGTTCTTGTTCTTGGATCCATGAGTCCTTCCATGCTGCGAGCATTCTATAATGCCATTGACATTTTTGTCAATCCTACCCTTAGACCACAAGGGCTTGACCTTACTCTGATGGAAGCCATGATGAGTGGGAAACCCCTTTTGGCATCAAGGTTTCCAAGCATCAAAGGTAGTGTTGTGGTGGATGATGAATTTGGCTTTATGTTCTCTCCCAACGTGGAATCCCTCATGGAGGCACTTGAAGAAGTGGTGAAGGAAGGAAAGGTAGGGCTTGCAAGGAGGGGACAGGCATGCCGTGAATATGCAATTTCTATGTTTACAGCAACAAAGATGGCGTTGGCATATGAGAGACTATTCCTATGCATGAAAGAAGATAAATTTTGTAACTATCATTGAGGTGTAACCTTTTTCTTTCCATCATTGCCTTATCTGTTTCCGTTATTCAGACATCAGTAACAAAAATATTTAAATTTTGTCAATTTAAGATATTGTTTTGGTGATTATAGTTTCCTGTATCACTTTATCCGCGTTGTGGTTTGGAAGACTATATTCTATATATGATGACAACGTTATATTCTATATATAGTACAGTAGGCTTAAAAAGGGAGCTATATATACTTTCTGATAATCAAGTCGGAAGGAAAAGTCGCAGGTACTTGTCTGGTAAGAAGACTTGAAGAGTCTGTCTTTGTTTCAAGCCTTCAATCATTAATAGTTGTCGTATCAGAGGAACTATGCAAGAACACACGAGGCTGAGTCAGCTAGATGAAATTAGTTACAGTGACTGACAGATTTGACGCGTGCCACAAATCTGTTGGTCTAAATCACAGAGTGCACCGAAACCCTTTAACCAAGAGGGCACCAAAGGATTTGCCAGCAACAATTCTATGATTTGATTTCCACCTTTCTGCGGTGTCATAAGCTAAGACACAAGTGACTGCGCCGAAATCCTTGAACGGTGTCTCTCAAAATGATCATACGCGTGTTTGGTTCTCAAAAACAAAAGCACACTAGAAGCTAGTCCTAGGACAGACATTCCTCCCCACCACACAAATGTCCAGAAGTAGCACTTTCTTCCCATGCACACCAGTGTGTCACCCATAAAGTCACCTGTTGTGACTGAGTAGGCATTGGCATCGTAGATCGCTGCAGCCAGAAAACCATACAGAAGAGACCCAATTGGGATGTTCGTTATGAGAATGTTGTGATTGACACTCACACTGTTGGGTCCAAAAAGTTCCGATGTAACTGCCACTGCTGCTGCGAAGATGAAACCGGAACTCAGACCAATCAGTGCAGTGCTGACTTTAAGTGCCGCGGCACTGTCCGATGCAGCAAGCAATATAAATGCAACTGGGGTTGGAAAAAGCCCAATGGCTAGCCATCCGGTTCTGGCAAAGTAGAACTTGCTGCATTTTGGAAAATACTATCATCATAACTGCTACAAACTTATATTATATTACAAGATTCACTCATGAATAAAGAGAATGCTAAAAAAGTATGCATTCACCCTTTGAATAAATGATCTTTAGTGCAGCATTATTAGCAATAGAAAAAAGTTTGAAATAGATGCATTGTATGTATTAAAGTTTCTGTATAATCAATTGATCAGAAGTCATCTTTGGTATGATTTTAACAAAAGAGTTGAACATATATGTACTTTCTATACGAAATATTTTACACGATGAATCAATCAGAAATCATTTTTATTTGAAGATAATTATATAGGTCAATAAATTTAGTATTATACATAGATGTTTGTGATATCAGAGTCTAAAAAGAGAAAGAATTCACCCAAGAACACTTACTTTCGAATGTAGTCTGGTACAGCTGAAAGCAAGCGACCAAAGAAAGAAAATGCTGAGTATAGTGTGACAAGGGTAGATATACTTGAACTCAGGCCTAAAGATTGAGCTATCTGTCCCAGATTGTTGCTGTAGACAAGACCGATTGTGCCACCACAGAAGTATGCAATATAATAGAGCCAGAAATCCAACCTCTGGACTACCTCTGCAGCGGTGTGTTCTTCTCCTAGAATTGCCAACTGATCCTGACCAAGCACCTTGTTACAGCCCACATCATTGGTTTTTGCCCTCTGACTTCCATTCACGGCTGCATTCTCACCCAACAGGTTGTGATCATCTCCATTACTGAGATTGAGAGTACTGTTCTGACGGGTGAGGAGTTCCTTATGAAGCTCGAGATCATCAAGATGAACAAGAATGAAGCCAGAGCCTTCCATCTGAAAGCTGGAATGGATGGCATTGTGAAACCAACCTCGAGCATAGATGGTGCCAGGGATGCATAGTGGGGATATGAGGAGAAAAATGGCCCCACCAAAGTAGAGTCTCGAGGTGGCTTCATCAGAAGTAGATGAGGCAAAGAGGAGGAGGTAAATGCCAGTGAAAATGGCGAGGAAGTTGAGTACTAGAAATATCACAGAGTTTCTGCGAGCAGCATCTGGAGATCTCGAGAGAGAGTCCAAAGGAGGTTGGAGAAGAATTGGGACTAGTGCTGCAAGGGAAGTGAGAAGAGGCACAAGGGCGTTCAAGAGAAGGTACAGTGAATCAGATGAAGGGTCTATTGCATTGGCGGCAAGTGTGTAGAGTGCAGCACTCACACCATTGAAACTCACTGTGAGTGACAATGCAAGGGGTCTGTTCACTGGAAAATTCCTAATGCAGAGAACAAAGCACACTGTGTTGAACCAACAGATGCTGCAGCCACTCAACAAACTCAGAAGAAAGAACTGCCACATACAAAGTAAAAAGTTAATGTAAGCAACTTTCTGTAAATATGTTAATACATCACAAGTTCACAATTTTGTGAGGTTAATATTCCTTTGTAATTGATCAACCATGGTTTGGTCAGAAAAATTCTCCAAAGTTGTTTTCATTTATTGTTTATGTGAATTGTGAATAATTCATTGTGCAAGTATGTCTTTGTTCTACAATCATATTTTCACTATAGTTTTATTATTATTAGATTATAAAATAGTTATCATTGTATTGGAGAAAGAGATTGTAAAAGCATCACTTTTGTAATATTTTGTGGATTGCGTTACATGCAGACGTAGTAGCGTATAGAATAGAACCACGTCACACGGGTATGATTTGGAGTTTTTGTCATTGGGACCAAACGAACGGAATGACAGTTGAGAAGTTGCGAAACGAAGGGACATGTCAGGAAAACACGACCACAAAACACAACCACCCATAATAACGATAATATAAAAGATTCATGGAGGGGAATATGATAACTTCTATCCTTTTCATAACTATGTGGTCCGTTCAAAACTCTTATTGAAGTCCATTCAAAACTATGACGAACTTTTCAAACTTGCCAAAACTACAATCTCTGTTATTGGGAATGGAGTGTTTCGTATTGTAGTGATAAAAATCGCCCCAGCAGATTCCTGGTACCCTTCAACAAGTTTCATTAACTTTTAATGTAAGTTATTACTTCACTAAAATCTGTTAAATGATAATAAGTTAGCACTAATTAGTAAAAGATAACATTGGAGTTGAACACAAATTATTGTGATTTGCAAAAAAAAATAAAAATTGATAGAAGCTATGAGGGACATTTCTTCCTCCACCTCCTAAACCCTATACAATTTAAAAGTTATTTTTTATCTGAATTACATAATTCGAAAGACATATTTCACCTTAAAAGAAATTTTTTAAATTGGTCAACTTTAAAATTATTTTTGACTTTTCGATTATTATTTTGTTTTAAGAAAAGGTTTTTGAACTGTAAAAACTGAATTATATATAATTTAGGAGTTTTTTTTAAGTAAAAAAGTTATTTTCAGAAAACACTTTAACCTTAAAATTTAAAAAGTACTTTTCTTTCTAAATTAGGTAAAAGTTTACGTATGCATGATGAAATATGGAGGAAGAAATGTAAGGACCATAGATGAGTGAAGGAAGTGCATGTACGTAAGGAAGGTTTAGACCACAAGAACCATTTCAAAGTACTACTTGTCAGTCAAGGCCATAACTCTCTCCCACGCCAAGATCCAAACATTGCTTACTTCTTCAATACCAAACATACATTTTCAAATTAGTATTTTTTATTTTTCTCCCCTCATTTAGCACCGTTGCCACATAAGATTTTAGATAGCATATTACTCATCATATTTATAACCAAATTCTCCGTTTTGATATATCGACATTAGAAATTAGGTGAAATTTTGGTTCTTAAAATCCGAATTCTTCACCTAATTTTTTATTTTTAATTTTTTTGTAAATGAAGTTTGAGAAATTTTAATATTTTAAAATATTAATAATAGTTGAAATTTATTTCCGTAATAATTTAAATAAATTTTTAAATATAATTAATATTGAGGTTTTGTTAACAAATATCAAGTTACCTTATAATACAAGCTAGAAATTTAAATATTGATTTAAATTAATAATTGTATTGTGTTTATAACTAAATCTATTTATTAACTTAATTATATAAAATATGAAATAATATATACATATTTAAGAAGTTAAATTTATTGTAATATCTTGTTACCAGTAATTAATTGATGTAGGATATATATTTTTTTAAGCGTAATAAATGTATTTAGTTTTGGTCTAATGGTATTTGTAAAATATTTCATTGAAGTAAAATAATAATGAAGTATCTAGAGAGAGAGAGAGAAGAATTAAAATTGTTGTAAAATAATAAATAAACAATATATGAACTAAATTTATTAATATTTTACAAAATAGTTTAATTATTTAGACATTATTAATTTAATCATGTAATATATGCAATTTTATATTAAATTAAGTTGTGACGTGTTTCTAATACGATGTGATGTTACAATTATTACTTTTAAGCACTATAGTATTTTTGAATAGTGCAATAAACTTTGTGATTTAAAATAAATAATATCTTAATCATAAAAAATATTTGACTATAAAAATTGAAAATTGAAGTTATAATTTAAATAAATTATTCAATTTAATATTGTAAATATATTAACCATTATCTTCTCAAATTTGAAATAAATTAAATTTAAAATAAATATTAAAAACGTAATGCTATTTATCAAAATAATAAGCATCCATTCAAATAAAAAAAACAGTAAATAACAAATACAAAGCAGATAAATAAATTCATTAATAATAAAAAAATATTAATTATCGAATTAATATTAGTTAATTTAGTTTAATCGTTTATATTAAAATTGTTAAATAAATAACTTAAAAAAAGATTTCTCACTAATTTAGTTTGAGAAAAAAAAAATTGAAAATTAAGTCAGAAACGAATACTGTTTTTGAATAATTTGTGGACTAAGTGGGAAAACTATTCCTTTTGTGTGTGATGGGAAGTGTATGAAATGAAAACCTTGGAATGTGCTAAAACTACATTTGGCTCAAAATATGAACCCTAGTTAAGCTTGAATGAGGTAAAGTGATACATAGACATGGTGATATTGATGTTGATGAAAAGAAAGAAAGAGGAAGAAGGGAACCAGGTAATAAGGCAAGGTGATGAGGTTTTTGATGGCGAGCCACTGGAGGCCGTAGCCGACGAGTCCCATGGCGGAGGCGATGAAGATGACAAGGGAGAGAGGGAGACGACTGAGAGCGAGGCCGGAGGACCAGCCGAAGACCTTGCCCATGTCGTTGGCGGTTGCGAGGTAGTTGAGCTTGATCTGAGAGATGTTGAGAAGGGATTTGAGGGAAGAGGAGTAGTCGGAGAAGTCGAAGTTGGTTCCGGTGAAGGCCTGAATCCAGATCGTCGCCACCAGAACCATCCACTTCCCAGATTGCCCCGCCATCCTCATCACCCACCACCACTCTCTTTGCCTTCTATTGCTCCTTTATATAGCAACCCCTCAGCCACACAATTACCAAACACTAAATCTCTTTTTCAACAAATCAACTCTCTCCCTGTACTTATAGTTTTTGTGTTTTATGTATAATAATGGCTGGATTTTAGTTTTTTTCAAATTTCAACAATTTTGCATAGATTAAAAATATATTTAAATAAGTTTTTCCATAGCTAAAAAAATAGTATATAAACATAAAAATTTAGAGAAATTATATAAAAAGAACCTTTTACAAATGAAAAAAAAAATACTTTTTGAAAAATATCAACTAATTTTGTCCCATTTTATCAACTGCAAGAGAATCAGCTGCGCACTCCATATATTTTATTTCATTTCCCGCCAGACAGAATTTGTGGGCTGACCGACGGGTGAGTTAACGTCCATACGGCAAAACAATAGTAGAGTGCAAAGATGAAGGAGTTTCTCATTTTTATATAGTAAAATGTTTGGAGCAGGTTTAGTTCAAAATAATAATAATGATTTATACAATACATTTATTTTTATAGATATTCCAAGAAAAAAAATATTATAGATACCATTTTTTAAACTTAAAAGGAAAAAACCTATATTAATTCCTTTTTTCATTAATACTAAATGTTGTAATATAACAAATAAGAATCAACAACTACTCTTCAAGTTTGAGACAATTATGCGTCAACTGATTCCATTCAAGCTACCTTAACTACAAAGAAATCGCATTCATTTATATTCTGGTTTTGTAAGGTTTCCCATTTGTGACTAACAACAAAGAAAACATGTTCATTGTTCGTTTTTAGAAAGTTTAACTAACAGCTATGTGGATGGAGGTGTTTGACTCTTGGTTGTGTCTGACTGTCGGATTCTCTTGTGTCTTCTGATCAGTCCGTGCTGTTCAAGGTTTAAAGGCGTTTGGATTGAGGCACAGGGTTCACGTATACGACAAAGTCACGACAAAGGCACAAAACATGCTAAAGTAATAGAGTTGTTTCAATATTTTCAGTAATTTTGACATGATCCCAGGATTCTGAAAAATCTATGTTCCAAAAAGTTGCTAGTTCATCATTAACTCAATTTGACAAAGCACCATAAGGGTCTCTTACTATTCCCTGAGATTCAACTTCAGATGAGCTTTACCTGCACATAGAACTCACTTCTCCGCTTTACTTTCCCCTTAGATAGCACAAATAACCTCACTAAAATAGAAAAAAACGCAAACCAAAAATTCAATCTGTTCTTCATGTAAAGAGCTTTTTCTTCAAAGAAACGACATTGGAGGAAATTGAAGCCTGAAGATTCAGTATTCAAAAGTATCGAAATGTGGGAAATTGCTACAACTTGTGAAATATGGCAAGTTAAGACATGATTTCAGCGTACTTCAACTGTATTTAATAATTAAAAATCGGAACAGGATCTTGACATCAATAAATAATAGGAAAATTATCCTTGTTCATCAATTAGTTCATTTGACAACCGAAATTTTTAATAAAATATTATATAATAATAAAATAACAATTTATTTAAGTATCAAATATTTACGGTATCATATTATCAGTGCTCTAAAGAATATCTAGAGAACTTAAAGTTAGAAGTATTTTATACGTGTCTCTGTGATATAGATGTATATTTATAAATTTAGAAACATATTTTCTTTTCATTTAGAAGCAAAGATAGATAATAAGTTTTATCAATTAAGATAAAACAAAGTAAAACTGTTTATCTTAAATGAATCTTGTTCTCGATATCGAAATCTGAATATATCCATCTTTCTACTTATTCTATGACCCGGTACTTTTTATGGTGAATGATCTAAAAAGTATATATATATATATATATATATATATATATATATATATATATATATATATATTTTAAAAAAAAATTGACTTTTTAAGTGTTTTTATTAAACAATTAAAAGTAAGAATGTGTTCCATTAACTATTTATTTTATTTAATTTTTATGAAAATATAAATAAAATTTAGAGAGCATGGAAATTTTAACCCTTGTAAAACTTTTATTTTCATCAAACAACTGTTATTCTCATAAATTGTTAATTTTTAATATATTTTTTATTAGTTGTTTATTATTATTATTATTATTATTATTATTATTATTATATATATATTCATCAATGAAACCACCATTAAGACATGATTGATCAATGATTAGAATGATTAATCAAATTTTGGACAATCTAATTGTCTTATTATAACAAATTTCAATAAACTCATATATCAATAAATATACATAATTTAACATATTTATTCTTTAAAAAATCATGTAAAAAATATTATTATTTTTGAATTATACAAACTTTAAAATTTGCCACCTAACAAATTTGTCGTACCTTTATTCTTAAACAAATATATTGGACGTATATGTTTATTGTTATTAACCATGGCATCTAATTTCGTTCCGCCCTCATCCTTTCGATTAAACACACGCAATTAATGTGTGATGGTGGAAAGTAGGTGCATGGAGGCTTTCAATCTACAGAATTTATGTCATTTTCCGTACTATGCATTAACGTGTGACACAAGGCAAGAGAAAAAAAAAAACTTTCTCCATAATACAAATCACGCATAGTATAGGAACATTAATAATAAAAAAAACTTTCTAAATTTCATATTCATAAAATTGAAGAAAATATTACATCATTTCATAACCTTAACTCTGATGTCATATGTAAAAATATTTCAATTGTATTTTAATAATTAAATAATATAAAAAGCTAAGATAAAACCTTAATGATTCTCATATTTCTTAGAGAAAAAAGTATGTATGTATATATTTTTTAAAATTTTATTATTGAATGCTTTTTTTAATGGTTAAAAGATTAATAGAAGAATTATCTTCTTTATTTTGGGTGTTCTCTCTTTCTTACACGAAACTAGAGATGGGACATTTTCGTAGAAAGAGAACCTTATACTAACTTTTAGATCAGTAAAATTTCTAAAACAACCTTTCCAGAATCTTATATAAAATACTATCCAGCATATATTTTTTGGAATAAATTTTATATGACAAATTCCAGAACATATTTCATATATTTTAAAAAGAACTTTCTGGAATCTAAATTTTTTTACAGCCTTCTCCTTCTCTTCTTCTTATTCTTCTTCTTCTACAATGGTAATGATGCAGCAACAGCATGAGAGAGAAACGGTCAGGACAATTTCAGTCATTTTAATCCAATTATGGGGGTGTACATGTTCGAAAATGGGGTGCAGGAAGCAGTCTATTAATCCCGTGCGCTGGTGTTACATTATATGAGACTGTTTCGTCCTGCACTTCCATATCATCTTCCTGTACCTCCATAGTACATCCAAAATGACCATTTTATTTATTTTAAATAATTTTAAAACTCACATTACCCTTCATCTCTATTTCACGTCTCCTTCTTCCTCGACCAAGTTTGCACCTTTTGCAAACCTCCTGCACTGCTGTTACATGTCAAGACACAGGCGGATCTACTCCACCTTCACTGCCCCTCCACCTTGGCTGCACCTCCACTTTCGCTGCACCTCCACTTTCGCTGCGGAAAACTGCTCCACCGTCACTGCCCTCCACCTTCACTGCACCTTCATTTCATTGCAGGCTAAACTACAACTGCTCCACTTTCACATAAACAAATAAAAAAAAATCGTAAGTTTCTATGATAAACCGTATAATAAAGATATTTTTACGGTTTATATACTTATAGTAAACCTATTTTTTTTTCACGTACGACTCTCTCGTACACCTATATTTATATGGATCGTATAAATAAGTACCCCGGCACGACGACAGTGCTTACTCTTAGCCACCTACTCTGACCGACAACTGCCTAAAACGCTTTCATCCCGTCACTCTAACACTATCGGAATTTTTCACTACTGTGACTGAACATACACCTATATTTATATGGATCGTATAAATAAATACCTCGACACGACGATAGTGCTTACTCTTAGCCACTCACTCTGACCGACAACTGCCCAAAACGTTTTCATCCCGTCACTTTAACACTATCGGAATCTTTCTAACACTATCGAAATCTTTCACTACCGTGACTGAACATATACCTATATTTATATGGATCGTATAAATAAGTACCTCGACACGACGACAGAACAGAACTGTATCTCCTTTCTCAAAACCCTCTTTTGTAACAGCACGGACCATTCAGTCATTTACTTATGGCTCCTTATGCATGAAGACGATAGGGAGGTGCATGAAGAAGCAGTCATTATATCGCCTGTCATGAAAAAAATAATGAATCGAGACTTTAAAAGACTGTAGCAAGAAATTGAAAAAAAAAAAAAAACCTCTGACAAGGAATAAACCATTAAACCTAAAGTTTAATATCAATTAAAACACGTAGCAAATAGTATATGGCAGAATAAATTAGATTTGAACTGCTACTCCTAATCAAAATTATACTTGACTCTGTTTCAAAAACTGAGAGTTTATAAAAATTGTTACAATTTATTACTTATTTTTAATGAAAACTCGTAATTTTACATTTTTATCCTGTGAAGTCTAATTTGTGATTTAAAGGAGTCAAACTAAAGCTATTACATCGTGAAACTCAAAATTAGGAAGACCAAATTCGCTTCAAATTCAGTTATGCTTTGCTTTGGAAGAACATGGTGTGTTTTGAGTGTTGACATTGTTGGTACAAAGTCAACCTTCGGTTCCACTTCAATCCATATACAACGTTAACCACGACGAGCCCACACCGAAGAAATTAGAAATGAAAGGAGCATATCGTTACGTGTGTGAAACATGACATTGCCTCACGATTTGCACAAACTTCAGATTCAAGAGCAATGAAGAAACTTGGGAAAGATTAGTTCATACGTGATGCCATGACTCTACTGTTACTGTACTATTCCTTTAATTTTAACTTGTCTCGTGTGAACTTAAGGCAATTAAAATCAAAGTAGCAGAAGGAACTTAAGGCAATTAAAATCAAAGTAGCAGAAGGAACTCTTCAATTAGGAGACAGAGTTGTTGCCATAAAGGTCCTAAACCTTCAAAGAAAAGGAGCTCACAAGAGTTTCAATGCAGAATGCAATGCAGAATGCAATGCACTTAAAAAATGTCAAGCATCGAAATCTGGTTAAGATTTTGACATGTTATTCTAGCACTGAATACAAAGGTCAAGAATTTAAAGCTCTAGTTTTTTAGTAAATGAGAAATGGAAGCTTGGAGCAATGGCTGCATCCTAGAACATTAAATACAGAGCATTCAAGAACATTGAGCCTTGATCAAAGATTAAATATCGTGATCGATATTCCTTCTGCATTACATTATCTTCATCATGAATATGAGCAATCAATCATTCACTGCCACTTGAAGCCTAGCAATGTCTTGCTTGATGATGACATGGTTGCTCATGTCAGTGATTTTGGAATAGCAAGACTTCTCCCAACCATTAATAGCAGCACTTCTAAGCAAACAACTACAACTTGAATAAAAGGCCCAGGTATGGTGTAAACTTTTGAATAGGCTTTCTTTTTTATCTGTCTGGCCTTTTGTCAGGACTCATTTACTAACGACAAGTTTTGCTATACCTGTCAGAGTATGGAGTGAGTTCTGAAGTGTCTACGTATTGTGACATGTATAGTTTTGGAATTCTTAAGTTGGAAATGTTTAGAGGAAGGAGATTCGCAGATGAAATCTTTGAGGATGGTCAAAATTTGCATACTTTTGTGAAAAAATCATTTCCTAGTAACAGTTTACAGATTTTGGACCCGTCAGTTACAGCAAAACCTGGACAAGCAACAATAGAAGAAGAACACACTCAGAATCTTACTACAACCATTGAAAACACTTCATTTCAGTCATTAGAATTGGACTTGCTTGTTCAGTGGAGTCCCTAAACGAAAGAATGAATATAGTGGATGTCACTAGAGAGCTGAGCGAAACAAAAATCAAGAGTCTTTCTAGCTAGTAAGATAAATGGAAAATGGCTTCATTCTCCCCATATTACTGAGAACAAGTGTAGATACATCATATTGTTGCTTTGCCAAATTTTAAGAGTAGTTGCATTTACAATAATATTCAATAAGTCCTTTGATTTTTATTTTTAAATTATTTCCCACAAAGTACTTTGATTTTTATTTTTAAATTATTTCCCACAAATTAAGTTTTCCTTTTCAAACTTGAGGATATGGTAAAATTGGGAGTTCTATATTTCTAATTGCACATGTTGTTGGTTTTAGCTCATTTTTTGTTGTTTTTCTTTATTAAGAAGTGGACTTTAAGCTTAATTCAACCTTACAAACTCAGCTTGATTTAAAGTTTATCCTAATGAGGTTTGATGGGTCTATAGTGTCACCTGCTATCGGATCACCCATAAAGTTCCACATACGGGTTAGAAAGTCTCAGGCATGAGAGGAGTATGTTAGAGATACCATGTCGACTAGAGATAAAGGCAATTCATAATATATAAGTAGGTTCAAACCTCACCTTATAAACCGGTTTTGTAAGGTTTAGTTAGGCTTCAAGTTCACTCTTTGTATTTCAAAATTCCAAAACTGTAAAGGTAAACCAGCCTCTTCTCAAATTGCAGGTGTTGGCACCTAAATAATCAAAGTCGAGGTCAAAAGTCACGACTATTTCAGAAACTGTTGTGTTTGCAATATGGTTTACTAGTTAATTATACTTTACCCAGCTCTTGTAGATACCCGGTGGAACAAGGCTTTTGTTGTTGTATCTGCTCATATTAATTCGTCAATCCATCCTTCAGTTATCTATCCTATGATAATGTATGTAATAATACATCGAGTAATGGACTTGTTGTACTTTGTGTACTTTTATTTCCCATGATTTGGTCCATTTTAATATTTGTTTTTTGGAGTCCATATACTTTTCTTTAATCTCAAAGGAGCTATGCAGCAGAGAATTCTGTTTAACTTAAGGTTTATTAGATGTGAAATTGATGATGGTCGAAAAGAAAAACTCGTAAAATATGCAAATTAAGGAGTATACACAAAGTACAAAGTAATCTAAAAAGTTATTCTAGTCGATGCTGATTTTGCACAGACTTTCAATCAATCTCTCTATGAAAGGGATTTCACATTTCCGAGCCCAAGTTCTTGTGTAAAATCATGTTTAAATATTAAGATAACAGAGGAAAAATATGTCAAACATATATGCAGAGAATTTTCAATCCACAGAGTGGTACTTGTAATTTGTAGAAATAATAAATGAATTCAGAAACAACTTTTCTAGGATTCATACAATAATCAAAATTTAATCCAGTGATTGTCTGTCTGTTTGAGACAAATCAACAAATGTGACTGAAAATGAAACATTGCAGATATCAAATTCCATTTTCTACCCGCTCATCACTTTTTAAATATACTGTTAATTGTTTGCCTTTCTCTTTAAACGTAGTTTTTAGCGGAGCAGCATATTTTAGGCACTCATGATGCCTAAAATAATTTAATATCATTTCAAAACCACTTACTTTTGTAACCCTGTAAACTCTTAATATTATGCAGCAAGTTTAGTTGAAACCACACTTCTCTTATAGTTCTTTAGAGTTTGCTCTGTTAAAGTGTCAATTAATGAATGCTTTTCACCTGCATCTATTGATTTTCTTATAATTTCAGAATTAGACATACACAAGTGCAAGTCATATCAAATATTGAAGAAAGTAATATTGTTGATCAGGAACTGGTTGTAGGCAAAAGCTGCAATAATCATACATCTGATTAACCCTTCAGTGGTCACACATACACTTCATTTCTCCACTCTTCTTATGAGAATGATCTCTCAGATGATGAAAAGAGCTGAAGAAAAGGATGAACTGGCCAGCTCAATTTCACGTGAACTGATTGTCCAAAACTGTAAGTCCATACTATTTCGCACAGCATGTGCATTAATATTGAAACCATACTCACACAGACAAAGGCAAAAGATAATTTAAAGCTTTTCCAAATGGAATGAAGTAAAGACAAATAAACTGCTTCGAGTACAACACCGCCATAATTTATTTGTTCTTTTTCGTTTCAACCCCATTTTTATTTCCAAGTTTAGGTTCTCTGTGTCATTTGTCTTGTCTTTCAATTAATTGACTCTCATCAATTTCACATGTTGAAAATCCATACTGATATGACTAAAATAAAATGTAAACTTCAATTTATAAATCAGCTTTTTGTAAGCTTAATTCTATCCAAATTCAAATTTTAAGATGATATTTGAACTTATTTTAGTGATTGTTGATTGCTTACAAATATTAGTTTCATGTTTAGGATGTAAACTTTATATAAATAGATGATGAAACTTTATCTTGCAAATTATTTTGGTATGACTGAGTTATGTCAATCTATTTTTCTAGAGTTCTCTGCTACTGAGAAGTCGTTTTCAATGAACAAATAAGAAGGGCATTACTGTTTCATCCTAGCATTCGACTTCATCGAATAACTAACTTTGATATAGCTAGATTCTATATTTTCATGGACAATAACTAATACCAATACATGTGATTGAGAAATAATGAGACTTTTCATGGACTTCAGTTTTTTTTATAGTATATGGAATACTCCTTTAGCCAATTAACTACGTCTTTAGAAAGTATTCGCAGACAGAACATCTGTGAAATTTGTCAGTAAATTTTACCACGAAACTTGTCAAAATAAGTTATAAGTTAAATGTTGATGTGATAAGTTTTATATATTAAATAAGTATTTAATTAAATTATTTATGTAAACTTAACTTAAAACATATTAAAAATCTAGGAATTAGGATTTTCTGTGCAGTGAATTTGTTCATACAGCAAATAGGTAGGGACAAGTTTATATTTGAACTGGAATAATTTATGATAAAGAAATACTTCAATTAAAATAAAATCAAAAGCACCCTTTTGTATATTTATCTGCCACAAACTGATTTCTAATATCGAAGCCTTATTGAACAAACAAAATTTGTGATTCAAATGAGAGAAACAAAAATTAAAATCCAACCACTTGATCTTCTATCCTCTCTCAGAATTGAAACTCTGATTATGCTCCAAACCATGTAATTGCGTGATCCATGATTCCTTCCACACCCAACTTGCATGCCATTGAAGTTGAATGAATATGACAATGCTGTCCAGCTTGTTCTAGTAGGTCCTACACTTCACGTGCCACGTACTTCTTCCCAATTCTATTGGACCCCCTTTTTATTTCTCCCCATGCTTTTAAACCAGTAACACTAACTATTGCTATAGGCCTCAACTTGTATTCAAATTCTGAGGTCACACTGAACAAGCTGATATTGTTAGTTCAGTGTTATAAGTTAATTTTATCAGGCATTTTTAGACTCAATTATTTTCATAATTTTCCTCTTCTAAAGGAGAGGATAAGTCAGGTAAACTTTACAAAAGATCTCCCAAAATATTATTAAGCAGTGAAAGAAAAATATACACATTTTTTGGAAAAAGAAACTTGGTAAATGATGACTTTACCTAATTCATTTGCATCCCTATGGAGAGTCTGCATTTTTTGGACTAACCCCTTTCTTATGACCTATTCATGTCACTTTCTATCACAATTTCTTATTCTTGTCAGTTAGTGTATGTAACACACCAAAGGGTGTGAAAAGATAAATATTGGCCTAAAAAATAAGACCAGTATCAATTCAAGCCATGCTGGCCTTCTCTATATAAAGGTCATCACCATTACAAATCTCAATTAGAATTAGAAGAGAGGTGAGAGAGAGAAACTCCTTGAGCTCCACCCATATCAGAGCAACACCCTTGTGAAACTAATTCCTAGCCAGTTTTCTAATAAACGATGACCATTAACATGGCTTCCCATTTTGACAGTGATGTAAGATCCAAGAGCCTAATGCACTGTGCAGCCTCTTATGGAGAAAGAGGAAGCCTTTGCTCACTATCTCATCGCCAAAACTATGAATATCTTCGAATCCATCCCCAAGGTGGTGACTTCAAAGAACTTCATACAAACAACATGGAACGTGAAAAAGGTACAAAACGTGTCACAAACCGAGGTAGACAACAAGCACAAATGCTTCACAGGTTGGGTTTCTCGTACCTTGCATCATCTTTTCTTTACATAGTCATAAAGGTTAAAGCCTTCTACAATGGATTCATTGGAGAAGTTTCTGGTGAAGCAAAAACAATGCGCATTGAAGCACCAATGACTACTGAGCCATATTTCTCAGTGCCGGTTCTTCCAAATTAATAAAGTTCTTCCTTCAGTAGGGGCAACATGCATGTTCTCATGTCTGGTTCACTACTATGTTGGAGCACATAAAGCAAAAAATGAAAAAAAATGTCCCGAATGTTTATATTATTAAAATTTAGTAGAAATTTGTAATCATATTCTGACTAGAGTTGCACTTCTATGCGCAGGTTTCTTGAAAAGTTCCCAGCTGGATTATGAAGTAAAAATACATTTTCTGGGAACTGATTGTAATGATGTAATAAATAAATTTGAACGAATGTTATTTTGTTCTACATATTCAAAAGCTGCTGAAGTGCTTATTAACTACATCAGTATATATGATGTGTTAATTAAGATTAACTAATTGCACCACTATAAAGTCAAGATATTTGAACTAATATTCAAGCCAAGAGACTATTGTTTGATTAGACCAGCAAACGTGTATTCCAGAAGATTCAGACATGCGTATTTACATAATTCCAACTAAACTTGAATGTAAGATTAGGTAGCCAACATATATTCTATTCATGTGTCAAAATAAATTCACCAGGAAGCGTGGAAAATTCCAGAACGTGGAATAATATATGCCAAGTTCCCACTGTGAGATGAGTCATGAATTTGTCACCACTCTCCTTGTGGATTTGTTTGGATTCTTCAGCAGTGGAGTTTTCTGAAGAGAGGGAAGCATGACATCGAAAAAACTAATATAGAAAGAAATTTAACAATAAATGTATGAGATGGAACGTGCCAATTCCCACCATCCAAAATGAGAAAGAAAGATTTGCGTAAGACTAATAACAGCACATGTGGAACACACACCACAGCCAAAGATGATATTGAAATGCTTCAATCAAGAATGTGTTTAGAGTGAAGATTAAAATTGAGTGCCTTGTTTTTCGTATGGATAATGTTTGATGAACACTCAAAATGTGAAACTACATTTGGGGAGATGAAAAATCAGAGAGAAAAATTATATATTTACATATGTGACTAGGCATAAACTTGTTCAATTTTTTTTTTGAGATTCATTGGAACTATTTTATTTAACGATAAAAATAATATTAAGGATGACAACTTTTCTTTAGAGCTTACTCTCTAGAGAATATAACTAAGAATTGGAGAAATTTGACAAGATTTTCATATTCATTAGCACAAGCTTTATGTGAAAACTAAATTCATCAAACTGTATAAGAATTTATTGAGCATTTATTTTGGTTACCTCAAGAATTCAGGCCGATTTCCAGTTCACGGAAAAGTTAGTTGAAATGTCAAATATTTGATGTACCGCACACGGCATCCGAATTAAAGTTTGTGATGCTGACCTGGGAGATATAGCCATAAAGGTACTTCTATCTATACAAACTGTTTCCCAAGTCACGAGGGAAAATTTTCCTTTACCTTCAATCCAAAGAAGAATATGCAAGGATATTTATTAATCGCCATGAGCCCCACTTCCCTTTGGGTCTGGTTCAGATTTCGGAGACAGGTATATCCTATCTATCTAAAGGCTTATATGATCTAATTTTTTGAAGGTAAGAACTTTCCTCAAAGAAACTCATAGTGGTTTCATTTGGCATTGAATCTAAGCATTTTTGAGATGCATCTAAAGAGTAACACCTCTACACACTTCAGATTACATAGTTACCTTAATTGACACGAAGCAACATGTGTGGTTAAACTTAACCAACCTTAAAAACATGAAAACAGAGAACACAAACCTAAGCCTGCAAGACCGCCTCCCAACTTGCAACCTGCAACTTGCAATGTTCGTGGTCCCAAACGAAACGCGCCAATCATAACTGTGCGTGTCAATTTGTGAGGGCCCTGCTGCAATATATAACATTGATGATAACAGTAAATTGTGCTGAGCATCACGCGAATAGACAGATGAGAGCCGTCCAACAATTACAAAAAGCAGAGCAAATTAGCTATGGAACAACCTACACCAGTAAAACAAGTAAATTCGTTTCATTATTGCACAAACAATATAAAAAAATAGATAGTTTAGCTACTGAATTTACCATTCTTACATAAATTATTTGTTCGGTAAAAAGAAGAGAAATATGAAAGAAGAGAATAGAACAAAAACTGATGGGAATAGGTAAGGAATAAAATAAAAGTTAAAAGTGTTTAACTGAAAATAAATAGAGAATATAGAATAAATAAAAATAGAAAATAGAAATAAATGAAAAATATAATAAAAGGATTACTAGTAAATATCCCTACTTTCTTTAGAAACATATCTACTCTAACTTTTCTCCACCAAACATCCCTTCTTGTTTCCATCTTCACTCATCCACCCGATTTTTCGGACAAGAAAGACAAAGTGATGCTTGGAATTTATAGTTAACAAAAACTGTATTCTCACAAGGTAATGAGTGTTATGGGAAAACAGTGATATGTGCAATCTGATAAGGGGATAGGCAAACATTGGCTTCGTAAATCAAGTGCGTAGTGTTAACTGCTAGTCGTTATCTTTGGGCCATCAAATCATATCATAATCATTATCAACATCAAATTTCTATCTCGCAGGTTCAGAATTTGCACCACAATCTTAAAAAATAATATCCAACGAAAAAGATCGTGGTCGTAAAAGCTGGACGCCTTCTTCGTGCGCGTCCATGGTGTTAAAAGAAAAAAGAAGTATAGATCAGCTCGTAAAATCCTCTGAGAATATCAAACATTTAAGAAATGCATGACTTATTTAATTTTTTTAATTAAAATTATAATAGTCAATTTTCTATACCTGTAGACGTGTACAATATAATTATTTTGTTAATATGATATATCAAATTGACTGTATATCAAATTATACAATCCGAAATAAAAAGAATTATATACCATATTATATAATATAATATATAAATAAAAAATTATATACTAAATTATATAATCTCAAATATAAAAGGTTTAAGATATATAATTTATTTAATTTTTTTCAAGAATATAATAATCAATTTGTTAATATATAATTTATTTAATTTTTTCTCTTAAGAGTATAATAATCAATTTGTTATCTCTATAAAAATGCAGGAAGAAAGTATCGAGGTGCAGGAAGAAGCCGTCCCAAAATTAATCACTTTAGTTTCAAGATCAACAAAGAAATTCCGTATAGATACTTCTTTCCAGTATTCCTTTGAAATAAATAATGACATTTAATCACAAAAATGCTTTATCTCAAAAAAAAAAAAAAACAAACAAAATATTGTCTTTAAAAGGATACATATGTCCACATAATTTCTGAAACTGTCTAGCTGAGAATAAAAAAACTTTTTTAGAGTGACTAGGCTGCAATTTTGGGGGGTAAGTCAGACAACCTCAAACGAATTTCTCACCACAAAACAAAGATTCCCGCACAATATTAGCAATTTGGTGACTGTTGGCCTCCTTGCCAAGTGCCTGTGATGATTTTATGACATAATTCATTGAACATTTGTTCCCAGACCCTTGCTTGCACCTCCAAAATGGGGGGAGGAGATGGAACATGAAGCCTGGTAATTTACAGAACACCTGCCGTACAAGAATGCTTACTCCTTGATGATTTCGAACTCAGTACCAATCGGTAGATGATCACTAGGATAACTTAAGTTTGGCAGTCCACCAACAATATCGGCAGCATCAGAGTCTGGAAGCTCAAGAAAACTAATTGGTTTAATGTGATCAGAAGGGGAAAATAAAATATAGTCGAGTGTTCCAGTGAAGCCAGGTGTGTAGTTTGTAAATGGTGGCTCTCCTCTTGTAGAAGCATAGACACTACATAAGGGAATAGGAGGCGACTCCTCTAAACAGTTCAGCATCAGGTTTGATGAAGGATTGCCGGATACAAGGTACTGATAGACCTGCAAAAAAGGAGAGAATGCTTGGTTAGTAAAAGCATCGGAGAAAATACAGCTCATATTTTGAAAGCACATCCCAAGGCTATGATAAGTAATCCAGCATGACTAAAAGTTAAACGGACAAACAACAACGAATTCATACAATACAAGAAAAGACCTATGTACAAATTAATCAGTGTTGCACTGTTCATTCTAATGCTAACTAAAAAAAATCTCAAAAGCCTCTATATTTTACATAGTTAAATATCTTTCACTGTGTTAAATTGATTTAAAGATTACAGTCATACTGAGAGTTTTATATTTTATTTTTGAACAATAAACAGTTTTCAATCAATTGCTTTGAACATTGAATTTGTTCAACATCTTTTGTCAAACTCAGAATTTGTACGTCAAGAATACTTGCATAGTTTGGTCATGAGTTTACTAAAAAAATTGCAATTCTTCAAGGGAGAGGAGTTAAAGTGTGCAGCACTCAACTATGACATCCCAGGACACATTTTAAGATTTCCTTTTCCCAATAACTTTATTTTTATGTCATTCTTCTCTTTTCCTTTGAGGTTGAAGGTTAATCCACGACCATGATATGCTAGTAGATTAATGCATCACACAGGGTCTCGTCAAATTCCAAGACAAGAGCTGGGCAAGATATGAATATAGCAAAAGCACAGGGACATTAGACTTTAGACAAAAATAGAGAAGTTGAGATTTAAGGAATGCCAGTACCATATCTCCTGGCTGAGAATTGAAGTCACCAGCCACAATGACTTCAGGTATGCACTCATATCTATCTGAGACCAGTGTTTTAAATTTTGCCAAGCGGGATAGAAGATATTTAGCTTGTGCAAGCTTGACATCAGCCCATTCAGGATCCCTGGAGCCAAAATATTTGTAATTAATTAATTCCTCCACCAAAGTTAAGCAAACCCATGTTGCCATCACAGAATCCACATTGAGTTAAAATTTCATTCAAAGACAAGAATGGAAAAAATGAAGCAAAACACACATAAGTCACTTCATTACCAATAAAGATGTGTGTTGGCCACAATAATAATTTCACGAGAAGGATCTTTGAATTTGAATGCAGCCAGTACTCCAACACAATCACGCTTAAGTCTCACTTGGGGGTCATTGGGATCTCCACGATCTTCTGTATTTGATTTAGAACCTGAATGAATTTAGTTAATGAAGAAGTCGTATACTCTAATCTGTACAGATATCCATGCAACCTCATTCTGTGTGTTAAAACAATGAACACAAAAAAAAACTAAAATAAAATAACAAGGAAATAGCTAAGAAAAGCAAAACAGGGAACACTGCAGCAATAGAAGTGAAGTTGCAGAAATAGAATTGAGGTTCCGCCAGTTCATCAGTCAGTTCATAACAAATATTAAAACAGTATATAGAAGAAAATAGAAAATCTTTAAGCATCCTTAATATAAGAAGAAAATCTATTCCAAACAGAATTCTTTATTTCATTTTGCATTTACCGTTTTTGGGTTTCACATCCTTTTGTTTATCAGCATGGACTGTCTGAATATTGGTGTGATCATCATCTTTTGAAGAGTTCCCACCGGGAATGGACTTTACAAGATCATTGTATTCAATTTTCTCCTCTAAGAGCAACTCTGCACTAAAAGAATAAATTTAAGTAGATAAAGGTATTGAGAACTGACCATCAATGAATATTATGTAATCACATGTATTAAATTACTTTGGAGAGAAAAAATAACTAAAAATTAACTCCATGAGATGAGAAGGGAAAGAGAGATAAAAGGTAAAAAGAACCATTCCAATGTAAATATTAATTGACCAATATCAAGCAGAGTACCATTATTGCTGGCTTTAATTACTAGAAAATTAAGTTGGAACCATTCCAAGATATGTGCGTGCGTGTGTGTGGAACACAGACTTTGGACCTTAGATTAGCAAAGTTACTGTAGTTCTCCCCAACTTACTAAAAAAAACTTGTATCCACTCTAGGTGCAAAATCTTAGCCATCCACTAGTCACTGCTCCAATCTCGAGGTAAATTAAAATCTACATTATAAACCACTCCCTTCCTTTCATAGAAACAAGTTTATGCATGTAAAATAACCGCAAAATATTTGAACATACCAGTCATGCTTGTAAAATAAGCCACACCCGTCACGCTTCTGTCCACTTCTCTTCATATAAATTGAAGAATATCCTAAATCCTGCATCTTTCCTTCGTAAAAGCTTTCGAATTCATCAACTTCCTGAAATGATCCATGATAAGAAGAACATCACTTGAAAGAAAGTAATTAAGAGGCCAAAATTTATTCATATGTTATAAATTAAAATAAACAAATCGGAGATTGAAACTCAATCTTCTCACTCACTTAAATTGACATTCTCAACAATCTCTCTATTCCTTATTTTGGATAACATTACCTTGACAACTAACCAAAAAATTTCTCAGCCATCTCCAACTTTCTGTGTGTATAAGTAATCTTCTTAATAACCAGTTATTTTCAATCTTACTTATTTTATCTTTTACCTCCAAGTTAAATTTTAATAGCTTCAATGCTTAAAAATAAGCTTGTAACAAAATCTAAATTACTTCCGTTGTAAATCCAAAATGTAATTTATATTCAACAGTACTTGTTCATTATGAATTTAATCAAATAATAATTGGCATATTCAAAATATCTATTTATTAATTATATCAAAATAAGTATGTATCCTGTGCTGACTACTAATAATTAGTGCCAAACTATAGTTTGACAAAAATAAAAAACCTGCAGGCAGAAAAAATCAGCTCCCAAGTCCTTGAGAACTTCCAAAATTTTGTTCGAACGAAGCTTCCATCTACAGGAAGCAAAATCATTTAGTGAAATCAGCGTGCAAATTCCACATTCATCATTTGAAACCTTAGCAAATACAAAGCACATTAATTACTTGAGAGACGAAGAAGGAGAGTGCGGGAACGACGAGCTCTTCACATAAACCTACATTACAATCAGACATATTTTATATATATATATATATATAAAAAAAAAAAAGGAGTATACACACTCTATCCGAATAATTTTTCCATAAAACATTCAAAACTCTTACAATTAGCGTACCTGCGCCAATATGTTATACGAAACAAGACTGAATCTGAGACCTGAATAATAAAAAATGAGAAGCGAAAGGGCGTAACCGAATTGAACGACGTGAAATTGAAAGGAGATCGGAAAATGGTTAGGGTAGTTACCATCAGGTTTGGTTCTGGAATGTATATCTGAGCCTTCCACGGATACGAACTTGCGAGTTGCTACCGCAGAACTCATCTTCCTTATAACACTTCGTTCATTGATTAATTCAGCATAGACTGTTATAAGGAACTCAAAGATTTGTTCAAAGGATTGCTAATAGGATTTGAATGCGTAAGCAGAATACCTAGTGGAGCAAGAGTTCGAGCGTAGCACTGCACGTGCACCCAGTGCGTTCAGCATCTTTGCAAACGATAGCAACAATGTGGCGGCGCATTCTAAATACTGGCCCAAGGCGATTGCTTTATGCACCCCCACATTTGTTTCCTACACCCCATCACTTTTTCATAATACCACTGTTACCCTTCGCAGAATATTAAGTGGGGGTCGTGGGTGGTGTAGACTTCTCCAGCGAGTGTCTTAAAGAGAAGAGGTGAGTGACTTCATTTTGAACGTTGATTTGGAGTAGATGTTTACGTTGAAGTTGTTTTATGGAAATCGTTCTTATGGAAATGGCTTTCAAATAAACGAAATCCAGAAGTGGTTGGGGTGCAAGAATGGCTTTTAGAAAATATTATCTGAAAGTTAAATTTGACTTCCTTTCCAAAATACAAATTTGATTTTTGAAAAATATTTTCCATGTTTTTTTGAAAAACAAATTAGAAATCAATTTTGTATTTCAAAAAATATTTTTCGATCATTTTTCAAAACTGTTTTTTTTTTTTACCTAAAATTAATTTCGAAAAATTAAATCCAAAACATATTTTTATATCTTCGGTATTCATTTCGAAATACCAATTCTAAAAGTTACTTTTATATTCCCAAAAATAATTTTAGTATTTTAAAAATATGATGAGGTGTAGGAAGCAATTTCCGGCCCAAACTAGTTCCCATGGGTTCAGGCCCGGTACCTCCTTCGGCCCATCAAATGAGTGTGTAAATGCTGAAGCAATTTATTCGTCAATTAGGAATTTGAACCTGCACCACCATAATTTTTAAAATGATTATTTTACTCTTTTTTAAAGCGATTTTTGAAATTTTGTTGAAACACGTTTTTTAAAATTCATCAAATATATTCAAGAACATTTTATGGAACAAGATAAGATTTTTAAACATTGATTTTTAGAATAAATTTTTTGAAATTAATGAATATATTTAGATACAGTATTTTCATAATAAAATTTAAAAAAATAATTTAAGACATATATAATATCTTTCAAAATATATTTTATGAAATCAGTTTTCTTAAAAAACATTTTGAAACAGAATATTTTCACTCTTCTTCTTTTGCAATTGTGATGATGAAATGACAATGGTGACGAGGAAAGACAAAAACTTCCTGCACCCGATATTTTTACCTACATCCCACCACTGACGTGAAATTACTAAACTATACTTGAATGGTTTCTGAAAAGTATTTTCGGTTTTAAAAAACATTTTAAGAAACAGTAGTTTATATTCTATAAAATATTTTTCAAAATGTTCTAGAAATAAGTTTTAAAATATATTTTCTAAAAAGTAAATTTTACATTCTGGAATTGATTTTTTGAAAAGTATTTTTTATAACATAAATTTTACATTTTGAAACAAAACCTAATTTCAGAAATTATTTTCGGAAATATAAATTTACGTTGCAAATAATGTTTTTTGAAATATTTCTAAACAATAAGGACACTTTTGTTAACTGGATTAAAGATTTTTAGGTTATAAATTTTGTTAACGGAGGGAGTAACTGTCCAATTTAGGTTATAAATTTAGGTTTTGTAAATGGCAACAAGCTCGGCGTACCTAATCTTCCTTTCCGTTATCACTTCCAACCATCTTGTGCCGTGGATGAGTCAACTTCAGATTTTGATTATTATTGACATTGACCTATCTGCCATTAATACTACTTCACCGCATTGATTGAAGGCTTTTTCTATGCAAGACAATTTCGCTTCATCGTAACATGTTTATGTTTCAAATTCAAACCTCATAAAATCACTTTATATTTGAGGGTTTATATCTATAAAATAACATAATTTTCTGATTTTAATCAAATACCACGCCATTGTCATCCACTAGCTACTTTCCATTGTAGTGTCCAATTATTGACCACTTGCATTATTAGCCATTAAGAAAGGATCACATAATGACGACCACACTTTAATTTTTCTTTTCTGAAATTTATTTAGGAAAGATTTCAAATCTTCCTTCCTTATTTGCTTGTCGTCTACCACTTCTCTTTAATTAAGTATTATTTTTTACTTTGTAAGATAACTACTATATGGTTAAAAGTGAAGGTTTGAAAATTGTAAATGAAGTAAATTGATATTGTGCATGGTCTTTTCACGACAGTTGTGACAAGAAAAGACAGATAGCTAGCGACCTCGGCGAATGCCATTAATTCATTTATTAGTAATAATAATAATAATGCATAAAGGGCACCACACAAATTCTCAGAAGCACGTTTCCTCTTGGGATGATTGAATAACTTGCAGGTGTAGTTTGGTGGCTTCCTTACTTGTTCCGTTAGTTAAACGAACTAAATTATATTTGAACAAATAAGAGAGTTAGGTTCACCATCCTCATTGGTTTTCCAGTGATGTTATGTTATTGGTTTCTTCCACCCAACTTTTCACGATATGCTTATGGTGTTATCCAAACACGTCCTTTTCCAGTTTTGCTTTCCGCGTTTTCTCAACTTCCGGTTGTTCCGTATTAAATGTATTTTGCCATCACATGTCGCATGAGACGCACTTAAATTTTTCAGCTGCCACTATGTTCCGTCTTGCATATGCCTTGCCTCCTATCATTTTTCTATCCTTATCTGCTTTTGTTTGGACGAATCATTAACATTAATTAGTTTGTGCAAGATGCTCATCAAGAATCGATTAAGACTGTTTTGGACTTGTAATCAATGTATTCAGATATATATTCCTTTATAAACAACCATATCTTCTTCTACAACCAACACTATTTTGAGTCAAATAAGACTTTTTTAGAATACTAAATAGTATTCTAATAAGCTCATTAATCAATTTTTTAACATTAAAAACTAGTTCATGTTAGAACAAATTTATGTGAGTAATTAAATTCACAAGACAAATTCTTAGTTAATTCACTACCAAAAAACGACAACTTAAAGTAATGATTTTTTTCATAACTAAAATCTCCATTTAGTCAATCTTCTATCCAATAATTCAATATTTAATTATGATGTATTTATTCATATAATAATATCAAGATTTAATCAAATGGGATGTAATCCAATTAAGTGTACTTTATGATAATTGATTAAATGAATATATTCATCAATTATTTATAATTTTTATTTATCTTAAATAATTTAGTTAGCATCCAAAAAGACTTATAAATATATATTCATTTTATAAAAAATACTTACTCAATTTTTATACTTACTTGTACTATATATATCTTTTTATTCTTATTAAATCGAGTGTCGAAAAATCGTTGAATTTTTCTGTGATCATTTTTAGATGAAGCTTGATAATAATTGTAAAAAAGAATATACTTCAACAAAAGCTCAATCTTTAAAATTCTATCCCACTTTAAAAGGTTCTAGCTTAATTTTAGTATGAACCTCCAATACAAAAAGAACAAATTAAGTATCATTGTTAGAATTTTTTTTTAACATGGTTTTTTTTTTTCATATTGAGAATGGTTTTGATTTAGGTTTTCGTATTCGACCTTAGGAAAACCTAATTCTAATATTGAATTAGAGTCATATTGACAACTGATTCTAAACATGTTTTTAAATATTTTTTTTTTAAGTTTTGATTTATTAAATAATATGAATGGGAAAATTTTGGACAAAATTTATAAAAAAATAATTGACAATAATTGTTTGGAGGAAATACTATAACTAATTTTAATAATAATAGTAATAATAATAATTAATTGTATTTACGTAGGATTTAATTATTTAGAGAAGTGAAAAATTAGATAAAAAAATTCATTGTTAATTCTAATAAACCTATAATAACCACCATACGAGGTCTTATCCACTTCGTTTACTGATGTCATGGATTGTTCACTACCAAAAAAAGACAACTTAAGGTAATGATGTTTTTCATAACTAAAATCTCCATTCAGCCAATCTTCTAGTATACCTATCCAATAATACAATATTCAATTATGGTATATTTATCCTTACAGTAATATAAATATTTAATCAAACTGAACGTAATTCAATCAAATTAAGTATATTTTATAATAATTGATTATTTATAATTTTATTTATTTTGAATAATTTATTTCATATTTAAAAACTTATATATATATATATATGTATATATCAATTTTACATGAAATACTCATTTTTTTATAATATTATACTTTTCTTTTACTTTAGTACCGGAAAATCTTCGAATATCCAATTCATCATTTTTAGCAAAGCTTGATAATTATTGTAAAAATTAATATACTTTGGTCAAATTTCAGCTCCTTCAAAGTCAACCTATTTTACCTTGAAGAGTCCTAGCTTAATTTTGATATGAACATCTAGTAAAAAGTACAAATGGAGTCTCATTGTTGGAATTTTTTCTAACATTTTTTTTTTCATATAACATACTATGCATTATATTTATCTCAGAGATAGAATGATTTTTTATTTAGGTTCATATTCGGTTTCTGAAAAATCAAATTTTAACCTAGAATCAGCTGATATCATGTTAGAAAATCAGTTATCTATATAATACGAATACTGACAAAACAAGGACACAACACAGACAAATACATAACAACATGGACACAACACTTCAATATATATAATCTCTAAATATAAGACATGGAGACATAAATATATATTACATCACTATGATTTGTTTCTTATTTCTATGATTATAATAAAAACTTATATAATAAATTTATGAATTTTTAGAAAATCACTATATTAGTCCATTTTAAAATTGTATTGGAACTGTGTTAAAATATTAGATATAAAAAAATGTGTTTGAAATTATACACTTTATCAATATATGTCATACAGGTCACACACCAAATATGTCATTTAAGAGATGTGTCAAACCTTCATAACTAGTTATATTGGAAACTAAATTATGAGTTGGTTTGTTAATATTTTTTTTATGTTTTAATTTATTAAATAATATGAATGGAAATTTGGAAAAAAATTATAAAATAATAATTGTTTGGAGAAAATATTATAATTAATTTTAATAATAATAATAATACTTAATTGTATGAAGTAAGTGTGTAGGATTTAATTATTTAGAGAAGTAAAAGATTAGATAAAGAAATATTAAAAAATAGATAAATTTTTAAATAAGAGAATTTTTGTGGGAGAAAAAGATTCTAAGAAAATAATGAAATATATGTGATATAATTGAATTTATTGAGTAGTCAAAAATACATTAATCTTAAAAAAAATAAATGTATGTAACATATAAATTCAGGAAAATAAAAATTTTCATAAACAATAAATTTAAATCAAAAATATTTTGAAGGAAATATAAATTTTAAAAATATGTAAATAAGTTAAATTTATGAATAAGTAGAAGTTAGAAAATATTGTAAAAGAATGATAGGAAAGTTTTTGATGTTGTGAGTTGTGTATAATCAATATTTTAAATGAAATATTGATGCATTGGAAAAAATATTTTAGAAATATGGATAGAAAGGATATTAAAAATGTATATAAATAAAAATTTCAAGTAACAAATTTTTAAGTAACACAAAATTGACATTTGTATAATAAATAAATTGAAAGTTGAGAAAATGTATTATAGTATTATTTAGTTTATTTATAGTGAATAAGAAAAGTTTTGAATTATATGATGAAATTGAATTTTTACATAAATACTTATAAAAGTAATACATATAATTGTGAAAAATAAATAAGAAATGAAATAAATAATTAGTTAATTTAATGCAGATTTTTGACATTGTTTGGTGATTCATATGTATACATTGTCTTCTAAATTACAAACCAATTCGTCAAAGATGGTTTACTGTAATCTTTGATTTGAATAATTTTTTTTTATATTATCTTATAATTGTGTCAATTTTTGGTGTAAATCTAACTCATGTCTCATATAATGTCTCGTATAAGTACAATCTAAATATTTAAATGTGAGTTTAGTAAATGACATATACTATACTTAATTTATGTGATTTTATTTTCTCCGAATTGTGTACTTTAAGTTATGTTATAAAAAATACTTGGATTCTCATTGTAAATTCTTACAATTGTAAGAAAGATTATAACCATTTAACCTTTTTCATTATAGTGATTATTTTGGGTAATGCCTTTCCAGTAAAGTAATGCTTGCTTGGATGCAGTGTGCCATTTGAGAAAAACAATGCACGAAGAAAACATTTTCTCATTTGAGAAAGGACATGATATATTCAAATAAATCAAGCAATAATATACATACATTATTACACTATTAATTAATTAACTTTGTTAAGTATGCATTAATGTATTTAGTACATTAATTGGGAGCGTGGTGTGATGAGTTGGGTTGGGGAAAATAGGTTGGGTTATCGTAATCCCTTGATTTGAAGGGAGGAAAGGTATTAGAAAGTGCTTTTGCGTTTGGCACACAAAGGTGAAAAGAAAGACAAGAAAAGAAGGTTGGTGGCATTGGATGACAGCTTTTTTTATTAATGGGAATATAACAAAACATCATGTATGAACCTAGTATAGGTAGTGTTTGTTTAGTGAAAGTGTGATGTAGTATTTAAGAAATCACCGTCAATCGCGTGCCACTCCTTCTGCCTCAACATTACTACCAAATTCCTAACTTTTCCCACACCCACTTTACAATCCAATCATGCCCTTCACATTCCTTCTACTTTAATTTCTATTTATTTAAAAATTAAATTTCGTTTTTTCTTCATAAAATTTGACATCATTGTACCCATGAAACAATGCATGCCGAAATGTCTCTCCCCAAAATCACTCATTTACGTTTCGAGTCAATGAAACATCGTTGCATGTCTACCTTTATTCCGCAAAGGCAATCCCAGAAGAACATCATCATCATGATGATGAGAGTTTGTTTTGCGAAATTAAAAACCCTAAAATTCAATTATTTTAGAATTTTGTCAATGGGAAAAAGTGGAGAGAGAGAGAGAGGAGAATATTGTTAGGGTTTGTTCCAAACTTTTATTTAGTCGGCGCCAAGATTGCACATTTGAACCACTCATTCATGTGGGAACACTAAACAACGATAAGATTCGATGCTTTTTTTCTCGTTCACATTCGGGTCGGATCCTGGAGCCCCAGAGACAGCATCAATATTCTTATTGCCTTAATTATTTAATTAATTAATTATGCACAACCCGAGGCCAGAAAACACGAGAACCGTGAAAATTATGATTTTCATAAATTAAAAGTTACTATCTTTGAACTTAGATCTCAAATTTAAGGACATTCTGCAACTAGGTTTTCTCTGTCGGACTGTCACTCACATTGGTGCTTCTCTGTTTGTGATAAAAGTTTCGTTTTTTTTTTTTTTATAAAAATGTAGTATTATCAAGTAAAAAACTTTACTGTATAAATAAAAAAAGCACATTTTTTTGGTGTGGTTTTTGAGCAAATGAGTGTCGGCTCTGGTTCTCTGACCAAACTGAAAAAACCTTTGTACTTACAGAACTAACTGACACCATAATTCCATTACTTAAACTGAAGAATTAAGAATTGGTTCTCTCTTTACAAGCCATTTTCCTCCCAACACTGTCACAGAAACAGACTTCTTAACAATTGTTAGTTACAGTGTGTTTCTTCACCACCTTATAAACCATCACCACCCTCAATTATCGTCCATTAACAAACCTTCTTCAAAGTTCCTTCACCCGGTTTTCCCAACCCATTCTCCATTTCAGGTACCTGCTAGCTTCATACTCATCCATTCTGCTCAAGCTGTTATCTTTTTTTAGTTTTGCCTTTGATCATGTGAATGTTTGCGGTGTTGGAGTGAAGATTCTGATCTGCCTTTCTTAGAATATGCTATTGCTTATTGGAATGGAATGGGATCAGTGGTTTGATTCATTTTGTGAAACTTACGTGCAAGTTGACAGTTTTGTCTTCCATTACGTTATTGAATTAATTTCTGGTGATAGCTGAAACGAATAAATGGAAATGAAGCTGTTTGTTTCACCATTATGACCACAACATCAGAGTTTTTTATAGTCACTGTAACTACAATTATGGCACATGTGTATATAATTTCTGGCAATGTCAAGGATCACGGCTTTGGCTGCCTCCAATTGAGAACCACGTCAATGAAAATGCGAGATTGTGGATTTTTGTGTGTGTATGGGGACTAGTGGGAATAGGGGCATTGGGTTTTTTCACTGTGGAAGGAAACCAATATTCGCACATAAGTCATAAGTTCATGTTATTTCTTCTATAGGAAATCAAACTATTTGGTTTCTACGATTTTTGAAATACCAACTACATGAATAGATCCTTTTTCGGTGAGTGTTTGGTTGAAGTGAAAAGGGAGTTGGAACTAGGATATCAAATAACGAACAATCCATTCATTCACCGGCGAAAGGGTTTCCTTTAATATGTACTTTTACTTATAAATCGATGGAAAGATCTTATGTTCATCATTTTCTATTTGTTGGATTTGTGCAGAATGGAGGGTGGGAGAATAAGACAGTGGTTGAACCTTCTGGTGTGTGCGCTGCTGTTGCTGATAGCAGAGGCTTCTTATGTGCCAATCACCTATCTTCAGAACGCGGTAGCAAAAGGAGCTGGTTAGAAAATTTGGCTATGTCTTTTCATATATTAATTAATCGTGCTTATTATTTTCAATCATGTTCGTAATAATTGGGAAATTGAATTTCAAAATATTGTGCAGTTTGTTTGGATGGGAGTCCACCAGCTTACCATTTTGATAGGGGATCTGGAACAGGGATTAATAGTTGGTTGGTTGCTTTTGAGGTTTGTTCATTGTTTTATCTCACTTTTGTTTTTGACAAGTTATGGAAGTTTTATATTTATTGGTACTTTATTTGATTTCTATTAGGGAGGAGGATGGTGCAACAATGTCACTACTTGCCTCTCTCGCAAGACCAATCGTTTAGGTTCATCTAAGCAAATGGCAAAGCAGATTGCCTTTTCGGGAATTATGAGTAACAGGCAAATGTTTAATCCAGGTCTTTCCCACTGTTCAACAATCTTGTTTCTCTTCATCAATCCAACATCTATTTAACTTTCTAACGAGTATTGTAAATTCCAGATTTCTACAACTGGAACAGAATCAAGGTTAGGTATTGCGATGGTTCATCTTTTACTGGTGATGTAGAAGCAGTGAATCCAGTAAGTTCAGCTAAACTCTAAGGAACTTCGACATCTAAATTTAATCAAAATATTAGTCATTAATCATTCTGGTTAAACTTTGAAACTATGGTGTGTAAATTAGGTTATTAGGCTGCACTTTAGGGGAGCAAGGATTTTTGCTGCTGTCATGGAGGATTTACTAGCAAAAGGAATGAAAAATGCTCGAAATGTAAGAAACATTGGAATGAAAAACTTTGACTCGTTTTCTTCCTCTCTATTGTTTTTTTTTTTTTTTCATTCGCTCACCAGAACTTGTAACTACAGGCTATTATTTCTGGATGTTCAGCTGGAGGATTAACTGCAGTACTGCATTGTGATCGGTTCCGAGCTCTATTACCTAGAGGGGCGAGAGTGAAATGTCTCTCAGATGCTGGTTATTTTATCAATGCGTAAGTTAATGCTTTTTACTTTGCCTCTTCCTACAATATTGAGAGTTCCTTAGATCATTTATTGATTCAATGTTATTGTTAACAGAAGGGATGTCACTGGGGCATACCACATTCAACAGTACTTCAGTCAAGTTGTTGCTACACATGTACCACTCCTATCCTTTTATCTCATCAATTTCCATTTTGGCATATGCTGTGTTCTACACACACGCACAAGATACTTATGAAACTTCTTTCGATGTAAAATATTCAAGTCTGAATTTTATTTTTCTTTTTTCATTCTAATATTAAAAGGGCTCTGCAAGTAATTTGCCTCAGTCATGCACTTCAAGACTTACTCCAAAGCTGGTGAGTTTATCAATTAGTTTTATCTTTCTACCCTTGCAATTCCCTCTTTGATGTTACTAATACCTCTGATTTCTGAACAATCTTGCAGTGCTTTTTCCCACAATATTTGGTGTCACATATCACTACGCCAATCTTCTTTGTAAACGCGGCATACGACTCATGGCAGGTCAGATAGTTCTTTTGCTCAAGATACATCAGTGTATTTGCAGAGTGGTGCTCGTATTTTATTGATCTGTGTAAAACTTGTGGTTTCTTATGCAAAATAAACTCTATTGTAGCAGAAGTTGAACCAAGATTATTCTACTTACTGTTCTTAAGATTTGTATCATTTGATGTTTTGCTACTATCTCTTAATAGCTGGAGAGATCTTTCCAGTCCTTTCCCTGATCCTCAGGTGTTGTTTCGATTCAGATTAAGAACATTTTGGCACCGGGTGTTGCTGATCCTGAAGGCCATTGGCATAGCTGTAAGCTTGATATAAACAACTGCTCACCTGATCAACTCGATCTCATGCAAGGTGAATGTTTTTTAGAACGCTTCTTTCAACAAGTTTTCATACTTTTTAGCCCTCAAAATATCGAGTTGAGAAAAGCAACTTACTTAGATCACAAGATCATACCTTGTCATATCTGAACTTTGGTAAAAGCTTTTAAGGGCCAACGAAATTCCTGATTTCAAGTTATCACAGCGATACAATGACCTCACTTTCATGCATGGGTTGATTTTCAGGCTTCAGGACAGAATTCTTGAGGGCGTTGACTGTGCTAGGCAACTCTTCATATAAAGGAATGTTTATAGACTCTTGCTATGCCCACTGCCAAACTGAAATGCAGGAGACATGGTTGAGAAGTGACTCTCCAGAGCTGAAAAAGACAGTAAGAAGCTGCATTTTCTAAGCTCCCAGCCCCTCTTCAGAAAATATAGCATACTTATATATATATATATATATATATATTTTTTTTT
>Ga0209700_101908_pt1 | contig 43203 bp, 21 predicted proteins | sample SiratroredBW_FD_187528 | JGI IMG/M metagenome (GOLD analysis project Ga0209700, IMG submission 187528) | Root nodule microbial communities of legume samples collected from California, USA - Siratro red BW (SPAdes) (version 2) | ecosystem: Host-associated > Plants > Roots > Nodule | place: USA... | reverse complement strand
TAATATATATATATATATATATATATATATATATATATATTTTGATACATTATAATTAAAAAACTGTTCTAATACGGCAAAGCCCTTTTCTCTCCACATCAATTTTATTCTTTTTACCAAAAACAAATTATAACTTAAACTATATATGGTCCTCCACTAAAATTCCTGAATACCTCAAAAGTGAACAACTACATGACAATTTTTAAATTTTTTCATGTGAAGATTGAAAATATATAATGCGTGATTGATTAAATAAACATGAATCTCACGTTATAATTTGGATCATTGGAATTACATGTAAATACGACAAGAAAACAAATTATATATTTTTGAAATACATGAAAAATCAACTAAATGATTTCCTAAATATATAGATTGATTCTATGACTTTTATGCATTTGTTTATTAAATTTCTAATGTATTTTCTATTTTATTTTAAGATATATGTTTATCACGTTCCTAAGTTAATGATATTTTATTTTATTTTATTTTTTCATTTTACTAATCTGTTGCTTAGTGTCATAGAGTTAAAGAAACATAATTTTTGTAATAATTAATATCTTACGTAAATGACATATTCCATGGATCGAAATTAATTAACAAATACAAACATATAAACATAGAACAAAGAGTTATTTATATCTGATTGAAAGTAATATATTAAACCTAGACTTATTTGTTACTTTTGTCTTTATTTTATTATTATAAAAACTTTTAAGAAATAAAATTTAACATATTCATAATAACTAAAAAGGATGAGGGAGTTTTATGTATGGCAGAAACTAGTACTTAAGAGACTATTAAATCTTAATATAATGTAGTATAAATTGTAATATTTGTACCAACATCCTATTAATATCAGGAAAAACTATTAAATATAATAAAACAGTTATCAAATCTCATCCATCCCTGTGAGATAAAGAACAGGTTATTTATAATTTTTGTGAAACATAGCATCCAACACATTCATGCTGTGAATGAGTTGAAATTACTTCCATATTTATAAAATAGTTTTCTAATAAAAAAAATAAAATAATTTCTTTTATTCACAATAATGAATTCCTTGTAAAAAAAGACAATGTAAAAAATAACTTTAATGAATAAATAATGATAATACCGTTAGTGCTGTTATTTCCTCGACAATGGTATTTCTCACAATGATGCTTCTCTTCTTACCTCTCTGCAAAATCACATTATATGATTATAGAAGAGATAATAACATATAAAGTGATTTTTTGGATCTAAAAATAAATAAGAAAGAACAATAGCTTATTAAAGAAATAAAAATAGCAACTAATAAGAACTTGCAGAAGATTTAATACATTGCATTCTTAAATTTATTCTACTCACTCAATGTTAAAACACTAATAGTATTTCTGGCAATGATGCTCCTCTTCTTCTTACCTGTCTGCAAATGATTTTCTATATCTAAAAATAAATAAGAAAGAACAGTAGCTTATTAAAGAAATCAAAATAGCAACTAATATAGGCAATATAAAAAAACTTGCAGAAAATTTCGATACACTGTATTCTTAAATTTCTTCTACTCACTCAATCATTTAACATTGTGGTTGAAAGAACGTTTGTTTACCGAAAAAATTAACCTATATTTGCAGCCTTCTTCGACGTGGCAAACAAGAAATATATGAAAGTATAAAGAAAAAGAAGCAAAAGAAGCGTACAAGTACGAAGTAACAGAGAATTAGGTTAAACTGGCAAATATGTGGGACCCATCATCTGATTTATGCGTTTGAAAAAGATTATTATTAATGAATTATTTTTACAAAAGAATAGGTAGAAATCAAAATTTAAAATTCAAAAGAAACAAATAAATTATGAAATAATATTTTTTAAAATATGCATTAATATATTAACACGTTTCTTAATAATTAGTATAAAATATGAAATAATATTTTTATTTAAAAATGCATAGATGTATTATTTAACATCCTTTTAAAAAACTAATATAAATTATGAAATAATATTTTTACTCAAAAATGCATAGATATATTATTTAATATCCTTTTGAAAAAAGTATAAGATAATTTGTATTCAATTAAATATTATCTCATTAGCCAATTAAAAGTTTCATATTAAACTTAATATTATAGGTATATTCAAGTATATACATTATAATGATAAGAACATTTAATTTAATTAAAATAATTTTATAACTTGTAATTTTAGTTATTAAAATTATTAAATTAGTAATCTAAACTTTCACAGTTACTGTAAAATAAATTTTATTTTTTTTGGAAACTAAGTGATTAGTTTAAAAAAAAATTATGTAATAGAAGAGTTTATCATAATTCTATTTATCTTAACAAATATATATCAATATTATATGATTATTTATATTCAATAGGGATAAAACTATTATATTTACTCATCACTAAAAATTATAATATTATTGAATAATATTATTATACTGTTTTACTAGTTAGTGTAAATTACATATTTGATTACTAGGAACTTCATTGTGATTAATTATGGTAAATACAGTAGTATATTAAATTAAATGCTTAAAACTTTAAATAACAATATATTTATTTAATTTTATATATTATGATTAACTATACCTTTGTTTTGTGACACTAAAATATAAAAGTTTATTTTATCTGTGAGATAGTAAAGAAATTATTGTTGATTTGAATATTTAATTAATAAACACATTATACTAAAATATTACATGATTTATAAAGTCTTTACGTAAAAACATTGTAAAAAATCACATGGATATATGTCATAAAATTCAAGTTAATTGAAATAAATAAACTACCATCAATTATATTTCATATCAAATTATATATTAATTTAGCTCTTTTAATTTAATTGTAGAGTAATACATAAAATAATCATATCTTATTGGGATAAACAATTTAAAAAGTTTTAATTCAATAAATTAGTGGTGAAAACTTTGATTATTTTTTTAAAAAAATTATTCATTTATTTTTTTATATATAAAATTCATGTTAGGCATTACTATGAACTTTGATATCTCAACTAGACTGACACTTCAAATATCAATAATCATATGCCATGATATAGAAAATATTATTAAAAGAAAAAAGAAAAGATACAAAATCATGGGGACTAGGCCAAATCCATGACAAGAAAAGATGACAACTACTCCCTCACCAAACTAAACAAATCCAAACAGAGAGAGTTAATACCTAATTTAATAATAGTAGGTAAGACATCACACCATTTAAAATCTAACTTATTTTCTGAGACCCAGTGAAGCTAGTTTGTCAGCACAATGGTTTCCCTCACGAAATATATGAGAAACTTTATTCAATTTCTTAAGATATCTTTATACACTTTCTCCATCTCCCTCTCTAAGACCAAGGAATGAGATTTTTTTTTTTTAGAACAACTATGAATATAATAAATTGGAACACTTGAGGGGTGTCCCAATCATATTACAAACATAATAAAAAACTCCCTACTACCCTTATTCTAATCCACCATACAATAGTCACCATACCCCCTATACCAAAGAATGAGATGAACTAAATGCTGACAAAGTAGGAAAGAATCTCACTCAAGCCAAATACGTCTGAAGTCTTCACTAAGCAAGCTTAATAGCCAAAATGACTCTTATAACATCAGCATACAAACACTTTTGTACTCCAAGGAAAGAAGAGAAACTACATATATATTTATCTCTACTACCAGGAAAAATACCTGCACATGCTGAAAAATCTAGACACCCTCTAGCAGCACCATGAGTGTTGATCTTTACCCAATTGGCATGAGGGAATTTCTAAATAATATGAATAGGAGAAGTTTCTTTCTGACAACGCGTGGTGATATAAAAAAACTTAAAACAAGAGAAGTCAACAATGTCATTGCGCATGTGTTTCCTGAAAGAATTACCCATCATTTTGATCAAACCTTTAATAGTCTGGATAGCCGAGAAGATAGAAATATTTTCTTGAAATTTAGCTTGACAAATAGAAATTTATTCATTTCTTTAGAAATAGGAAAAGTAATATAATGTTAGGAGAGAGAAAATAGAAAATAAATGAAAATACTTAATAATTTTTTTATATCAAAGGTTTTTCTTTATGCAGTATAACTAGAAAAAAAAACTTAATATTATAAATCTTAGTTATTTGATTCCGAATTCTAAAATTATGATTGGATATTGTAATGTGGAAATTATAATAGATAACTTTCTTTATTTTACAACATAACATATTTCATTTACAAATAAAGACACATAACCTCATTCAAATCACTTATCACTTACCTTTACATATGACACAAAACATCAAAAATACAAATAAGACTATTCTTTTTTCAAAACTTTGTGGTTGGAGGATTTTCTATGATAGACTGTCAACAAGAGACAGATTGGGTAGAGTAGGAGTTATTATTCATAACCCATTATATGTACTGTGCAATAGTGTCTCATTTATTTTTGTCATGCAAAATGTCTAGTCTGATTTAGAATTGGTGCAATGGAAACCATGCATCATTGTGTAGGGTGATTGAACATTTCCTAGATTATTCTGTAAAGGGCTGGAAAGAAAGATCTAGCGTGAAAGACACAATATGAATAATTATAATATGGTCCATTTCGAAACATAGAAATGATATCATTTTTAAAAATAAAAAGTGTGACGCTCAAGAGATATATCTGCACTTGTACAAGTCAAATCTGGAGATCGTTATCAGACTCAAAACGAAAAGAAAGCTTAACATTTTTAAACAAAACTTAAAACAGTTATCTAAGACATAAGGTAGAAAAACAAAAGGTAAATTTCTTAAAAATAATAATAATAATAATGCTTGCTGGATGTATTTAAAATAAATACATTTGAATGTGTGTACAAATGGCAGACATGCGTTGGAACTTCCAAGGTCTACTATGCATGCTTCTTAGCTCTGCATCCAAACAAAATTAGCCGATAATGTGACTTACAAAGCAACATCGAAATGTTTCTCATTCATCCAATGGTTTAAAATCTTAACAAATTAACATCAAAGTATTAATTTTAGTATTGAAATGCTCAATTATGTTATAAACACGAGAAAAAATTGCTTTTTCTATGTTGTGGAGGCCACAACTATAAACATTAGATGCATGCGTGAAACTTCTTTCGATGCATAGAAAATAGTGCTTAATGAAATGAGCAATTAGTGTAGGGAAATAGATGAGGTTACATCCCAAGGCTTCTGCAACATAGAAAATGCTGCTGAGATGCATTAGGAGGATATTTCTTCAACGTTGTTTTTGTATTAACAAGTATAGTACATAGATTTTTATGACTAACTTTTTCAGATATATAACAAATTTAATAGATTGTAAGTCCCCTTAATGAAATGAGAGAGACTATGAATCTCTAATTTTTTTCAAATAGCTCTCTCAAAGAAATTTCTTCAGAAATCATACGTTGGAATTCTGTCACTGCCTCTGATGTTTGGATTAAAATTTATGTCGTTTAATGCGTCCTTTCCTCTGACATAGTAAAAGGAATCCACCCATATCCCTCTGATGCTTCAATTAAAGTTTAATGTCGTTTAATGTATATCAATACATGCCTTTGATCTGTTATCATATAAGAAATCTACGGATAATGTTTTTGATGTTTGGATCCTAACTTTTATGTCGTTTAATACATACCAAGGCATGCCTTTGATGTGTTATAATATAAGGAATCCACCGATAATTCATACCAATACATGATCTGACATAATATAAGAAAGCCAATTAACTTTTTGGTGGCACCAATGCAAGAGGAGCATCACGTTAAAAAGTGTGCAACACTTGCTTTCATGCATCATCTCCTCGATTTGACAGTCAATTTGAATTTGAATTTTCTCTCTGCATGTTTGCCATATGTAAACGAATTCAACGTTGTACCCATCAAAAACTCTCATATAACATATAAAATATATATATATATATATATATATATATATATATATATATATATATATATATATAATACTTAAGCCTATTAATTAATTAGGTATATTCTCAAAAGAATAATTGTGAACCAATTTGGTATTTATGCATAAAATCTTGAGAGTGAATGATGAATTTGAATCTCAAGTCTGCATCATGTTTGCCATATGTAAACGCATTCACTTCTAATTAGAAAGAAATCGAAAAAAAAGTTAACCAAAATAATATAGTTGGTCATGGTTTACATCTCATTTATAGACAAAAAATTTTAGTATAAAATCCTTATTCCAAATTACAAAATCATGAAAATCTTTTTATATATTCGTGTATGTGCTCCTAAAAAATGAATGAGTACATAGGAAAAATTTCTTGGGACGGTATAACTTTTTTAGAGTATTATCTGGATAAAAAAATTAAAATTGAGTAAATTGTGTCAATTAAATATGATTTTAACATATAGAAATTGCATTTGCATTAGTAAGACACGATTTCAGAAAAGAAATCATGTCACGCAGACATTTATTTCAGTCAATTACAAATTGTATGAGTTTAGGACGAATCCAAATTAAGTCATTAAGTAAAGTCATTTCGAACTGATACGATTTATTCGTTGTTGAAATTATGTCCAATTGACATGATTTTTGTTGTTATTAATCCCACACCAGTGCTACATTTGCACCCCAAACTTTTACTTTAATTGTAATAGTATTACTTCAATTGAAATGTTATATATATATATATATATATATATATATATATATATATATATATATATATATATATATATATAAACATTTTGTAAATGAAATATATTATTTCAGAAAAAATGATAAATTTATAGAATTTATTATATTTTTAACCGACATATGTATGGTTGGTTTGAATTATGTTAGAGTCAATGTCGACAAAATTTAGGATTTAAAATTGAATAGTATATATTAGTTTTGTTTAGTTGATGTATTTCACAAGTTATGAAATTGTAGGATCTGCATATATTTAAATTTCAGTTGTAATTATATTTAACATTGAGAAATACAACGTAACGAATACATAAAGTCAATAGTAAAATATAAAAACTTGTAAATATAGAATTACAACGGAAAAAAAAAAATTTATGTGATGACGTCTCCAGAGGTGGTCTTTTTCTTTATCTTATGGGTGGAGGTGGTATAGAATCATCATCATAATCGTCGTTGTAATGTTCAATATCCGACTATTGTATAGGAAATGTCAATTGATAATAATGTGTCAATAAGGTGAAATGCATATAGAGGGGTGAAGGATGAAGTTGCAAAGATATTTGGTGAAGGTGAAAAATCAAGCATTTGATAAGGAAAAATGTTATATTTGGGTGGAACCTGGTTCAAAAGGGACATATGAGCTTGATTATCCATGAATGTGTTTTGTGGAGGGAGTTGAAGACTCAAGTGACTGGATTGACCAAATGACTGTTCATGAAACTCTGAAGTGTGAGAAGAATATCCAACATGTTGGCTTATAGGGTGGGACTCAATGTCTTCAATTGTGTCATACTATAATGATGCAATGCAAAATTTTGGAGAAGTACAAATACATGATAAAAATTGTATGCATGCGAACTTACATCATCATCAATTGGTTGCCTAGGAGATGTAATGTAGCAGATAGTGTGGGTAAAGTACCATTGCATGTATGTTGTTGTGTCACAAAATGACCATTACCAGTAAATTGAACTTTTTCAAAGTCGGTTCTGTCAATTATTTCACATTGTTATCCACCTTTCATGGTATTATGGTCAATATTGCTCTATTCTATCTCTCATGTATTTTTATAAACGTGATCAAGATTTAATGGGTCAACTAGAATATATTGACGAAACCCAAATTGTCACATGAGCCTATTAGCCTGGTGGAATTCGATAGTTGCGAAATAAATCAAGGGCACTACTACACAATTAACAACAGATCCTCTCCAATTAATGAAGCAGCATTGACCTTCGTGTAAGAAGTCCAGATGAACTGTATTAATAGGTCAAATTATTGAACAATTGCCTAATGTGTTTGGCATCAACAAACTCCGAATAAGTGTAAAAAGTGCTTGTGCATAGTATGCGACCACATCATCCATCGCGTCATCCGGGAGTTGCTGAAATGTGTTGTTCAACCAAGATAATTTGATAGTGTTTCCTAAGACAACATTTGCTTGAGGGATGACTCCAAGAAAATGTTCACATGTTGTGATCAAGTCACCACCCGTTAATCGGTCACAACTTTTTCATCAATTGGAAGACCTAACTGTAATCCCACATCCTCTAAAGTCATAGTTGCTTTGTCACGTGGAAGATGAAAGGTATGTGTCTCCGTCCTTCACCTTTCCATTAATGCAGTCACCAGGTGGTAATTAACTTTTGTACGGGTAATGTCATATAGGTGACCAAATTCAGCAACATACGTAAGAGTTTTAACCCATGGGTTAACCAAGTTAGCATGTTTTGTCACCCATATTGCATGTCTTCTAGGTCTAAGTAAACGTTCATTCTCTTCCCAAAACGCTTTCGTTACGTATTTATTTTGTAAATGTAACAAACACATATCGGAAGGGAGTCTGCTATTATAAGTAATTTCTACAGAATAAACAAAAAAGTCATATGTTAATGTACGTTGAATTTATATACAATTAGACTTTGCTTTCAATTAATTAAAAAAAATTAATTTATAACAATTTGAGAGAAAAACGTGCACAAAATGTGAGAACAGATTCTACTTGACTTTCAAATAAGAAAACCTCAAGAACTTGAATCTTGGAGCTTTGCTTTGAGTGGGTTTTGTGCAATTCTTGGTTTTGCACCAAAGCTAAGTCTTCTACATTGTTCTTCATCCATTTGTAATCTGTTTTGTGTAGAAGTATTGTTGGTTTCGTTCTGATTAGATATCACTTGTATTGTGAGTGGTTCGATTACAAATTACATAGGGTTTGTGATTTGTAATTGTGCTTTTGGTACCCATATTACATAGGGTTTTGTAATTTGGGTTGTGCAATAGGGTTCTACACTGTTTTACAACTGCTATGGGGTGTTGTAGGCTATGTGTTGCGGGGTGCAGTGTTTTCTTGCAGGGAGGAAGGGTATTTGTGTTGTATTGAACTAATCTTGGTGATCCTTTTAGTGAAACTCTTTGCTAGTTGGCAAAGAACTGGACGTAGCCCTTAAGGAAGGGTGAACCAGTATAAATCTTGGTGTTCTTGATATCTCTTTCTCTCTTCTTGAATGCTTTTTCATATCTGATATCGCTCGTTCAATTAATTGTTCATTGCGCTCAATAGATTGTTCATTTTGCTAGTGTTATTTCTATGTTCTCTTGAGTTGTTTTATATATCTGTTCAATTGACTGTATCTATTCTTCATTCTGATTGAGTGTTTCCAATTAATTGTGCTTGTTGTATAATTGATGGTATTTCTGGAAACTTGTTTTCTTGACTCAATTATTAGTTCTATTTCACTCTATTAATTTTTGGATTACTTTGTTGTGTGAGTGAATTTAGTTAACTGTTACTACTTTTATCTGATTGTTTCTGGATAATTCTAAACTGTGTTTCTATTCAATTGATTGCTTCCACATTTAACTCTGATGTTTTTACTGCTTACTGATCAATGTGCATTCATCAGTTTCTTGAGGGTGTTTGTCAGTTAATTGTTAATTGACTATACTGATTTGCATTCTGATTTCAGTTAATTGTTTTTGTATTTTAGTAAACTGTTCTTTGCTGTTTTTCTATTCTGTGCTTTGATTCAACTGATCTAGAATTTATTGACTTATTGTTCTACACTTCATATTAACACTTTTAATTGTTTTAATAAAGAACTTTCACTCTATACTTTAATACTTACCATCTTTTCTGATTATTTTTAAAGTTCAATTACTCGGCCTAACTTGTTTTTCAGTAACCTCTTATTAAAACTTGTTTAGCATATACCAATTTACCCAGCTCTCATTCTACCGAGCTCTCAATGGTGTTATGCGTGATTTTCTTGATGATGAAATCATATTAGAATTATAGATTGCTGGTGACAAGCAAAGATAGTACTTTGTCCAAGAAGTTACAATTTGGAAGAGCAATGCAATTATTAGTCCATTACAATTATTAATTAATGAGCTAAGTAGGGTATGATGAAGTTTCAAATTGTTCATTTTGTAGCCAGGTGATCTCAAGATAACTTTTGTTGTGTAACCTTTGCCAGATTAATGTGTAGGAAACTTGAGAACATTTTTCTTTTCTTTTTGTATTATTTTTGTATTAGGATTGCGGCACCTCTAAAATTCTCCCATTAATTTAATTATTTGTTATTAAAAAAACAATTCAAACTATTCAATGATCTTGAATATTTCAAAATGTAAGTCCTTTTTCAATATTTAGGGATGACCATAGGTGGAAATTCCAAAAAAGAATGCTTTTTACGAAAATGTGGTGTCGAAGTTTAGGAAGAAATTAGCCGAGTGGAAAGGAAGAAACTTGTCTTTTACTCGGTTGGTTTGTGTCATTAAGTCTATATTTAATGCCTTACCCTTACCGATGTTTTACCAATCCTTTTATAAAGTCCCAAAAAAAAAAAGTGTGTTTAACTATCAACAAGATTTAATGTTTTTTTTATGGGAGTAGGTCATGGTGGAAAGATAACATAGGTGAAATAGAAAAATGTGTAACTCAAACAAACAAAACGGCTTAAACAAGATATTGAAAATTTTAATATAGTCTTATTAGCCAAATAGAAGTAAAGGCCTGGCATGAATGAGCTAGTATATTATTATGAAGAGAGATATTATAGTCTAAATATAGTCATGATGGTTCATTATTTGTATAACATTGGTCCCTCATTACATAAGTAAACATAAGTGCAATATGAGGAAAATTTCTCAAAATGGTGTAGTTTTTATGTGAAATTTCCAAAATAGTATATTTTTTTTATTTATTTTCGGATATGGGGTAAATGGTGTATCAGAGAGATGATATCATTGTGAAGAAACAATATCCTTGTTACTCAATTTAATTATGAAATCATGAAAAGAGAACACAATTTTAGTTTACTAGCTGAAAATTGTGTAACTAAGATTAATTAATGACTTAATTAACATTGTGAGAATACTGGACTATTTTAGGATGCTACTATGCAAATAAAATAAATAGACAGTTATAAAGTCATTTTATTTATTGATAAATATGTAATGGTTGAAATTAATTCTGACTAAGGAATTGAATAATTGTGAAGTTAATTTAAATAGAAGAGTGGTTACATATTGTGAAGAAAAATTACCTAGATATAATTTAAAAACTAACAATAAATTTATTTAAAAAATTATATAATATTTTCAAATATTTCTTTCTAAATTATTGTTAAATTTCAATTTTATTTTAAATTATTTCTATATTAGTAACTAAATTCAAATATCCAACTTATACTTAATTTTGCTAAATATATTTTATTATTAAATTTTAATTTAATTTTTTTTTCAATATCAAACTTACTCTTAATTTAATTCAATATATAAATCTCACTCACATCATTCTTATTTCAACCATTACATATTTATCAATAAATAAAACAACTTTGTAACTTTACATTTATTTTAATTATACAGTAGTAATACAACACACCTGCAAAAAATAGAAGAAGGAAAATGGGTGGAGAATATTAACCACCATAAAATCTTGCAGTATTCTGATGATTTTAATTAACTCATTAATTCAAATCTTGACTGCACAATTTTTTCTAGTAAACTAAAATCGTATTATCTTTTCATGATTTCATTTATTTCTTCACATTGATATCATGTCCCACAGGCACCATTTACCCATTTCCATAAATAAATAAAAAAAATACACTATTTTTTTGGAAATTTCAGATAAAAATTACACCAGTTTGAAATAAAAAAAATATACACCATTTTGGGAATTTCAGATAAAAATTACACCAATTTGAGAAATTTGCCACAATATGATGCATTACAGTAAATATAACTTTTAACTAACATTTTTATAGTTATATTTATTTAAAATGTTATAATATATAAATTTTAACTAATATAACAATATTTTTTTATAAACATTATTATAAATAATATAAACGTAGTATTATAATATTTTATAAATAAATATTACTATCAATAACACTAATTTAATATAGTATCATTTTCTTTAAAATGATACTAAAAGACACTTTCTCCTTTAATTAAACAAATAAATAAAATATAAAAGAAAACATACATTTTCTCTTCATCCTTTATTTTAATTTTAGATTTTAATTTTTTATTTTTTAGAAAAATAATAATAAAAATAAAAAATATATGAAAGTCTAATCCATTAAGTATTTTACCCTAAGCTTAATTAAAAAAAAAAAAAAAGACACGATTACATTGAAAAAGAGAGATGAAAGCAACAAAAGTGAGAAAAAAGTAAATAAATGAGTGCAATTTTTAAGAGAGAAGAATTTAATTAATAAGAACACTTGGGTGTTCCAATCCTTATAAAAAACAAAAAACAAAAAAAAAAAACCTAAAATCTCTTACAAATGCATGTATCCAGAGTACCAATAACAATGTATTCCAACATTCCAATATCTGTCAATATTTTCAACATACTAAAGCCAGCATCTCGATTGTAATCTCCAGTGTGTCCTTTCCTTCCCTCCAAAGTGTGCTTACTTAATAGTAGGGTAAAGAAACCAGTCCAAATAAGAGGTGTTCAATCCTTATCTTTTATATTTGGCTCATAACATGCTTTCATATGTGTTATTGTTAGGATTTCATCACCACCCACCACTCTATTTTGGAACACTATTCTATTTTCATGTTTCAAAACTTCACTATGAGAATACTTTTTATTCTCACCGTTCTCTTGTCCAACTTCATTCTTGTTCTTAGAGTCTCTCTCTCAAATGTAGGTAAGTTGTTTCTCCTTCTCTTATATTCTCTTTATTTTGTGCTTGCCACTCTTGCATTTTCCGTGATGATTTTCACAGATTTGGTATCATAGGCCTCGATTTGTTCTTAATAAGGGTTTTGGAGTCCTTTTTCTTGCAAATCTATCAGAATCTGATTTTTTTTTTCCCAACTGCTTATAATTAGGTAGAGTTTTTATTTTTTTATTTTGCCTTGATTTTATTTGGTTTTCGTTCTCATTTTCATTTACATTTAAATTTTATTTGGTTTTAAATCGGTGTGTATCCTTCATTTTTGTTTTCGTTCTCTTTCTCACTCCTTTCATATTCATTTTATTTGCTTTTCGTTCTCTTTCTATTCATTAATATTTGTTCAGTTCTATTATATTCTATTCTTGTGTTGTTGTTTTCGTTGACTCTAATTAACTCTGTATTATCCACAACCCTTTTATTTTATATTAATGTTTAGGGTACCAAATGATGTGTTAAAAGAGATAGTTAAAATACAAAAGAGTTTCTTATGCGGATGGGTAGCGATGTCACAGTTTTTTCTTGAATGAGATGGGATATCAATCTAAGAACATATAGGCTTAGGATTAAAAGACCTAAAACTATTCAATATATTTTTATTAGAGAAATGGAAGGATGTTAGGTATGAAGGAAATAGAAGTGGTTTGATATGTACATAGATTGATGAAGAAGAAAAGGAGTGAATATTAAGTTCTAGGAAGATATGTGGATAGGAGAAGATTTTCTAAGGTATATGTTAACTCATTCTTTAAGGATGCTACGTTAAAGGAAACTTTCAAAAGAGAACAATTGAGAATGATTTCTAGAATGACGAAGGCACTAGTTTGAATGAAAAAACATATGGTCAATGAATTGATGCAGGAAATAAGAGAAAACGTGTTGAATCAGTGTAGGGAAGATGCATGGAGCTGGAAAATCATTGAAATAAATATATACACAGTAAATTTATTATGAAAATTTTAATTGACTAATTTGATAACTTTTAATTGAAAAAAAATATTTTATATTATTTTAAAAAATGTTAAATAATATATCTATGCATTTTTAAAGAAAAATATTATTTTATGATGTATACTAATTTTTAAAAATGTGTTAATATATTAATGCAATTTTTAAGAATTATTATTTTCTAATTTATTTGTTTCTTGTGAAAGATTGATGTACTCCTATTTGTTTAATAAAAAGTTAATTAATAATAAATTTTTTCAATAACATAAATCAGATGGTGGATTCTCATATTTGTCTATATAAGTTTAATCTAATATGCTAAAACTTCACATTTCTATTGATATTGTCATTCACTTCAATATATATAGTAATTATAGTCTCTGCCTATTTATATGTGTATTGATTTACAGTAATAAGTACTCTATTTTATATATCTATATATAATTTTTGTTTGTTAATAATTATATATGTATATATAAGTTTTATCACTTATTAGGTTAAATTTATATAGACTAATATGAGGACCCATCATGTGATTTATGTTGTTGAAAAAATTTATTACTAATTAATTATTTTAAAAAATAGGTGTAAATTATCAAAATAGTGTATAATCTCTTTTATTCAAACTCAATTTAAGAGTGGAATAGTAAAATAATATTGATAGTCATATAAAATTATAAATTATAAAAATGTGTGATTTTAATTTTTTTTAAATTGTTTTTTATCAACCATTTATATTTTTAAATAAATGTATTTAGTTTAAACTTAATTTTTATTAAAAAATATATAATATAATTAAGATTTTATTTATTATGTATATTGTCAATCCTAATACCATTTAACTAAAATTAATACAATTAAAATTTAAAATAAATTCCAATTTGAAGTTAAGAATATGTTTCTTTAACACCATTTACCTTCTTCTTGAATGAATTATTTTTTTTCATTTGTTAATAAAAAATATTATATATGTGTATATTTAAAAAGGTAAAATATTTATAATATTTAACTATAATTTAAGAGAGAGAAAATAGAAACTAAATCAAATTACTTAATAATTTTTTTATATCAAAATTTTTTCTTTATGCAATATCACTAAAAATACTTAATATTGATTATGAATAAAATTTAATATTTTAGTGTATAATTTTCTCTTTTATTAATTATTTCTATATTAAAAGAATTACCTCTATCTTCTAATTTATACCTTATTATTTTTTATGAAAACAATATTTGTTTACGAAAACAATATCGCAACAGATCAATTTTATTTTTATCAACTGCGTGAATGATATAATAACAATAATTGTAATGTGAAAATTATAACTGTTAACTTTCTTTATTTTACAACACAACATATGTCATTTACAAATAAAAGACAAGTAACTTCATTCAAATCCAATACTTGTCACTTACTTAACATATAATACAAAATATAAAAACAAAAAAAAATTTCTTTCTTTTATCTTATCATTTAAATTTATACAATAAGTTATGTATTTTTTTATTAGTAAAAGAAATCATTTCAACATGAAGCAGTTGGGATATTTTAATCCATTTTGCATAAAAGAAATGAGTTATGTATTTATATGAAATTTTTTATAAAAATTATATTGAACAAAAGTGGCAAATATATATTTTACCTTATATACATATACCAATATCAGGGATATTCGAGTATGTACAACCAAAACAGACAAAAAAGTGCAACATAAAACACCTATTTTTCTCAGTTTTTGATTCCATCGTAACATTATTAATTCAATTAAACAAAGTTCGTCTTTCACCTTTAAAACATATTATCTAACAGTGTGAAAGGTGTTCAATTAGCGACTATTGTAGAGAAGACCTATCTTCTTTGAGTGGGAGGAGGTACTAGAAAAATAACTAGTTAATCTAATTTTTAGTCTCGAGTGGAAGATTGGAAACTATCTAGCACCTTTTAATTGGATGGGAGGTTGCTCAAAAGTTATGCGATAACTGTAATAGATGGATAGGATTATTTTCTGTAATAGATGGATAGGATTATTTTCTGTAAGACATAATAACATCGTGAGCCATTATTATGAGAATTTCTATTTTATTGGTTTGAGCAAAAAAGCAAATTTGATATGAAAAGGAATGTGGGAGACAATTGTGAGCAAAGTTTGGAAACTTAGAAACATGTTAGTCTTTCAAAATGGGGTGGTGAATGATGTTGAAATCTTAGTAATGACACAACTGAAAGCGTGGTTATGGGCAAAGTATAAGAATAAAGGATTAAGCAGCTCGTATTCTGATTGGTATTTATTTTCTATAGGTTGTTTGAAAATTATTAAGTAAACATAACATGGAGTGATAGGTGAAAATCTGACTTAGGGACTGTGAAGTGGGCAAGGGAGGGTAAGATGCAATGTATTTGGTATTGTGTGTGTTGTGCAGGTTACAGGCCTTATCAATTGCAACAGAGAATGATTCTGAAGTCTAAAGGACATTGAGAGTCCTAACCTACATAGTAGCTAACATATCACTTCAACAACAAAGCTACACTTATTCAAGAGGGATGTGGGAAAGATTTAATGGAAGTTAGAACCAAGATGCAGTAGATCATGGATTAAAGCATGCATGGAATCGGCCACAATATCGATACTGGTGAACGGTAGCCCTACAGAGGAATTTAAATCGAAAAGGGGACTTAGGCAAGGTGACCCATTGGCGCCGTTCTTGTTCCTCATAGTTGCTGAAGGGCTTACTGGGTTAGTTAGGGAGGCTAAAAGAGCTGGGTTGTTTAAAGGGGTGGAGGTGGGGCCACAGAGAGTGCATGTAGACTTGTTGCAATTTGCGGATGACACGATCTTTTTTTGTGAACCTTCATATCAGAATGTATTACAAAGCAATTTTAAGGTCATTTGAGTTGGTGTCAGGGCTTAGGGTTAACTTCCATAAGAGTGTGGTGAGGTCGGTGGGCATATCACAGCTAGATATACTCGTGTTTTCTAAGTGCTTAAATTGTCGGCAGATGGAAGTACCATTCAAGTATTTAGGTATGGTTATTGGTGGTAATCCTAGGAGAACTGAGTTCTAGAATCCAATTGTTAATAAAATTAAGTCTAGATTTTCTAGATGGAGGGGTAAGTTGTTATCCATGGCGGATCAGATATGTCTTATTAAGTCTATTATTAGTGCTCTACCTCTGTTTTATTTCTCCTTTTTCAAAGCACCTATTGCTGTCTGTAACCAGATCAGAAGAATTCAGGCACGGTTCCTTTGGGGGTGGGGATTTGAAGGAAGAAAGATTGCCTGGGTGAAATGGGAGAAGGTTTGTAGTTCAGTTGCAGCAGGCGGGTTGGGTATCAAGGACATTGGCTGCTTCAATGATGCTTTGTTAACTAAGTGGAAATGGAGGTTTGTGATAGTAGAGGAGGGCTTTTGGATAGACATTTTGGAAGCAAGGTATGGATCATGGAGGAATATGAATATTTCATTGGAATATAGGAACCAATCTCTGTGGTGGAAGGATTTGTGTCGGACTTGCGGTAAAGGAATACAAAGTAATTGGTTTGACTGTAGATCTAAGTGGATTTTGGGTGACGGGAGGTGTGTCAAATTTTGGAAAGATAGGTGGGCAGAGGATAGAGTTTTGAAAGAAAAATTGCCAAGGTTGTTTATGATTTCTACGTGTAAGGATAGTTTGGTAAGTGACCTTGTTGATCCAGGGCTAATTTCGAGTGGTGGATGTCAGAGTTGGAATCTAGGGTTACGTAGAGAGAGATTTGCTTGGGAAAAATGTATAGAAGAGCAGTTGTTGGGTATGATATCAAAAGTTCAATGGAATTTGGAGGGTAAGGATAGGTTGATTTGGGTAGGTAATGATGACCAAGACTATACAGTCAAATCTGGTTACATGGTTCTGAATAAGGAAGATTCAATGCAGTCTGATGAGGTGTTTCAATTACTATGGAGTCTAAAAATACCTCCATCTACGATAGTTTGTGCTTGGAGAATACTCCTAGATAGGCTACCAACTAGGGCAAATCTAGGTAGGAGAGGAGTGCAACTTGGGAACGCGTGTTGCCCTCTATGTCATGAAGGTGTTGAACCTACTCAACATTTGTTCAGTTCATGCAAGGTGACATAGAAAGTATGGGATTACTGCGAGAGGTGGATTGGGAATGTGACAGTCAGACATGAGGATATCACTTTTCATTTTCAGAGCTTTCATTTATTGGGTCATAATAATAGGGTCAATACATTATGGAAAGGAATGTGGGTGACTATTGTATCCGAGATATAGAATCATAGAAATAAGGTAGTCTTTAGTGCCGGGGTAGTGGATGTTGAAGAGATTTTTAGTTTAGCATAGTTAAAGGGTGGGTTATGGTTTAAGTATAAGTTGTCGAGAAACTTCGTCTCTTACTCTGATTGGGACTTTTCACCAGTTAAGTGTCTCCTTTCAGTGGTTTAGGCTTGTAGTTATGTAGGAGGCCTTTAGAGGGGTACTTGGTGAGAGAGTGCGCGGTTATAGCTCTCAGATTCTTGTACTGCACATTAGGAATTTGCTTGTTTTGCAAGTACTAAGTTTGTGTGACTCAATTAAATCTAAAAGATGTGTGAAAGAAAAGGATTCAGACAAAGGTCAGAAGTTTTGAAGCGGCAAGCCTTACCTTGATGTTATTTAGCTCTTTATTGTTCTATTGCAAGGGTGTAAATGTTAAATGATAGATACTCTTATGTCTCCTGCTGGGGTTTATTAGGTTGGTTGTAACTTGTTTTGTCTTCCTTATGGTGTATCACAGGTTGTTCTTAGTTTTACTAAGTATATAAAGGTTGGTGCAACTCTAAAATGTGTCTCTTAATTTTATTTATTTTTGGTTGTTAAAAAAAAAACAATATTACCTGCATTTGTCCTTTTTTAAGTGTTTACAAGGTCCTCTTGTTATTGAAAAAAAAATACTCCTGCTGTTTAACCTGTTGAATTGCAGCTTTGTTTAGATGGGGTGTGGCAGAGTTATGGATGCTGCATTCAAAGAAGTAAAATTAACTTTCCTAGAATTCTTATTTGGAAGGATGTAGGATGGGTGATAATGAGGTGGCATTAGTCTTGAAGAACAATTTGGTTAGTGACATTTTTTTATTGGAATTATATTTGTGCAATTTATATTAAAGATTAATATTTTTATGTTGTTTTGGTGATGAATAGGTAATGTCTAATTTTGTTTATAATGATGAATTAATTTTTTGAAAAAAATAAGAAATTGAGGTAGAATGTAAATATGATTTGTTGTTAATATGTAATGGTTTAGATTTGATATCATTTACCTGAAGTAATGGTTTAGATTTGATATCATTTACCTGAGAAAGGATCGCATTTAGTGCATATTCAATTTTTTATGATCACTTCATGACTTAATAAATAGCCTTAAAACTAAGCATAAGAAGACATCTTTGAATACATAAATGAAAGTGTGTTCATAAAGGTTTATTGAGCACTTAAATATACACAGTTTAACAAATAAATGTGGCTCTTTTAATTGTTTTATATGTGCATAATTGTTTGTACTTCTTTTTAAGGAATATTTTTATATGTATAGCTTTACTAATAAGTCCATTATGTAAAATTAAATTTTTAATATTTTTCTTAATTTTTATATCAAACTTTTTATAAGTCTTGTCCATTTTAAAATTGATATCATCTAGCATGCTGGTTGAAGTAGATAACTAAAACATAGTTTGTCCAATGTTTTTGTAATTAAAGAATAATAATAACTTAAAATTGAAGGATTAAAGCTCTTTTTTTTTTTTATTTATCCGACCACTCAATACACACAAAAAAGTTGTTACAGATTATAAACGGTGTTAGATACAAACGTTATTAATTTTTGTTTCTTTTACCAGACTAACTATTAAACTAATATCGTTTGTGCTATTACAAAACCAGGTGAGTGAACTTACATTGAAAATGAAAAATTAAAAAAGAAAACCTTTAAAATCTGGGACACATTTTCCAAAGATAATATTAGAGAATAAAAGGAGGCACAATGATTTATTAGTCGATACTGAATAGAATAAGCTGCTAATGTGGAATGGGATGTGGAACTAGTTAATTATGTTACATGTGTTTGCTTGTATGATTGATTTCCTTCCGTACTTTGCCGTCCCAATCTTCTTTTCTCACAACCATTTTATCTAGAAAGTTGTATAATTGAACAAACCATAACGGTTTAACATGCATGAATGTTAAAACAGGGGAGAAGAGACATGTGTATAACAACTCAAATCTTTCATCAGTTATTCCATATGCTACAACATAGTTCTTAAATACCATATAAAGACATGTCACAATCTCACAAATTAATCCTAAAATAAATCTACAAACCAAATTTGTACCACAAATGACAACTCACACCACACAAAAACAAACACAACGCGCAAGATGGATTTTTACAAAAAGAAACGTACCTACAGACTTTATGAGAAAAACTCCACTTACAAGGAAAGATGAAGTCACGAGACAAAAACAACGGTTGATGTGTGAGAGAGGGTGTCGTAGCAGCATACCATATGATATTTATCATGGCAACGCCTTAAAGTGGTGTAATAATTTGTTCCATAAATACTATTTTGGTGAAGTAGGTTTTCACAATAACAGCCATGTTTTTTTTTAAGAAGTAGTCACAACAACGACTTCTTTATATTTTTACAATAATAATTTACACTTACTTAATAACTAAAAATAATATTAGTTTATTAAAATATAATATTTTATCATATTTTAATAAAAAAATATTATTTTGAGTTGTTAAATGAATATAAATTATTGTTGACGAGGTCATTGTTCTATAATTTATTATGTTCTGCCATCTCTTTAAACATTAATGAGATAATTATAGCATGATGTAGTAGTCTTTTTTTCAGTAATATAATATATTATATAATAATAGATATATTACATTTATTTGATGTTCACTTTTCTTAATAAAAGTACTTTAACATATTAAGAGTGTACGATAAAATATAACCATTGACATTAAAATAAATTATTATATAATATTTTATTAAATAAGATGGGTATCAAATTGATATAATTCATAAACATTAATGTCAAAGTATAATTCTTTATATAACAATCTATAAGATATTAATTTTTGAAATACAGAAACTTGTCTCCTCCATCCTTTTTAGTTACCATAAATATATGAAATTTTGTTTATTAAGTTGTATAATTTATTAAAAATAATAATAGTTTATTACATTAGATATCATACACAACGTAAAACGTAAAGGCTTGTAATAATAAAATAAATAAAAAGAGACAAATAAGTATGGTGAAAACATACTATATAATATAATATATATAATATATATTATATATCATGTCTTCAAACATTATTGAAGTCAAATATTATAGCATGATTTATTAGTCTTTTCACTGTAATATAATATATTATATAATGATAAATATATTACATTCATGTATCTTTTTAATAATATATTATACAATAATAAAATAATTTATTTCACGTGATTGTATTTTGCTGTCTCTAATATCAAATTATGAGTATTCTGATATATTAGAGTGATACTTTAAAACTGCATAAAGCACAATCACATAGTACTAAAATAAATTATTATATAATATTTTATTAAATAAAATGAGTGTTAAATAAATATAAATATAATTCATAAACAGCAGTGTGAAAGTATAACTTTTCAACATATTATAGCAATCGCCAACATATTAATTTCTAGAATATACAAACTTGTCTTATACACCCTTTTTAGTTACTATGAATTTGTTATATGTCATACTCAGGTTTGTAATAATAAAATAAATAAAAAGGAACAAATATGCACAGTGAAAAAAAGTCTAAATTTAATAATAAACAAATATTACTTTTAAACTTTATAACATAAACTTTCAGTGTGGTATCATTATGAAATTATATCTTTTATTTTTTTTCAATGTTTCACAATAACAAGAGACAAATTATGAAAACAAAAAGAAAATAGGACACAACACATATATTCTTGAAATAAAAAACAATACACCACAAATTTAATAAACAAATATATACAAATCATAAACTCTATATATTTAACAAATTGTTTAATTGTTTTTAATGCACTCCAAAGTACTGTTATTTGTTGTCTTCTCATATTCGAATTAGCATGATCTAAAATATCACTATTATTATCAAATCTTCACATAATTATATAAAAAAAAATCCTTAGACGATAACAAAATTCAATCAAGCATTATTTGTTATTGAAACAATCTACAAATTTATAATAGCTTGTTTCAGAGTGACATTATCATGAATATATCACAGTTCACCAGAATGGTACGCCAAAAGCACGCCATTATAATTAAGAAACTCGTTGTTCAAATATGACAAAGCCCTTTACTCTCCACATCAATTTAATTCTTTTTACTATAAGAAAATATAACTTAAATTATTTTATAAGAATATATAACTCAAATTTGTTTTCTACGTAATTCATGTTAATGTCATCAATATTTGTCACTAAAATTCCTGAATACCTTCCAATTCCAAGTAAATAACTACACAAGCTCAGTTCTGAAACAAATTATTTTAAATTTGTTTATGTGAAGATTGAAAATAATATCTAATGTGGGGTTGATTAAAAAAAACATGAATCTCACATATAATTTGAATCATTGGATTATCCGTGACAATCACAAAAAAAAATAAATCATAAATATTAGTATTTTTTTTAATAAAATATTATATGATAATAAATTTATTTCTGTATCAAGGAACTGTAATTTACTGTATCCAGTATCAAAGTATGAATATTCTAATGTACTAGAGTACTAATAATTTGACAATGCATACATGAATAGTCTAATATATTAGAGTACTAATAATTGACAGTGCATACAGTAAATCACAGCCCCTGGATACTAAAATAAGTTATAATTTTATTATGATATAATATTTTACTAAATAAAATAAAGGTTAAATCACAGCAATACTAAAGTATAATTTTTCAATATATTATAACAGTTTTTAAGTTATTAATGTTTGAAATACACAAACTTACTTCATCCACCTTTTTAGTTACTATGAATTTGTAAAATTTTGTTTCTTATAAATTTTATAATTTGTTAAAAATAATAATCATTTATTACAATATATATAGTATTCGATGTAAAGGTTTGTAATAATAAAATAAATAAAATAAATAAATAAGTATGATTGAAAAAAAATCTAAATTTAATAATAAACCGATACTTTTTTTCAATCATACAAATAATTTTAAAGTTTCCTTGTGGCATCAATATGAAATTATATCTTTAATTTTTTGTTTCAATTTTTTCACAACAAACAACAAATTAGTAAAACTAAAAGAAAATACAAAAAATAAATATCATTAACCTAGGACAGAACACATATGTCTTTAAATAAATAAAAAACACTACAAATTTAATAAAAAATTAAATAAAACTCAAACTCTATATATTCAACAAATTGTTTAATTGTTTTTAATGTATTATTTGTTGTCTTTATCATATTCGCTGTCATGATCTCAAATATATTATCTTCTTCCATCTTCACATAATACAAATTTATATTAGCTTCTCATAGTGACATTGTCAAAAAATTATTCACTAACAAATAATATATATATATATATATATATATATATATATATATATATATATATATATATTTTGATGACATTATAATTAAAAAACTGTTCTAAGACTACAAAACCCTTTGCTCTCCACATCAACTTTATTCTTTTTACTAAAAAGAAAATATAACTTAAACCATATATGGTCCTTCACTAAAATATTCCTGAATACCTCGAAGTGAATACATCACAATATCAGAAACAAATTAACTTAAATTTGTTCATGAAAGATTGAAAATATATAACCGGGTTAACGTACAATTTGAATCATTGGGATCATCTATAAATACCACAAGAAAACAAATATCATTTTTGAAATACATGAAAAACCAACTAAAGGAATTGCTAAATATAGATTGATTCTATGACTTTTATGCATTTTTTATTAAATTTATAATGTATTTTCTATTTTATTTTAAGATACATGTCTATCATGTTGCTAAGTTAATGATATTTTATTTTATACTTTTTTTTTTCATTTTACTAATTTGTTGCTTAGTGTCAGAGTTAAAGAAACAATTTTCATAATAATTAATATCATGCTCAAATGAGACGGTCCAAATTAATTAACAAATACAATAAAATATATAAACACAAAACAAAAGATATTTAGAATTATTTATATCTCAGTTAAAGTAATATGAGTTTATTATTAAACTTATAATATGAGTTTGGCTTTATGTATTGCGGAAACTAGTACTTAGGAGACTATTAAATCTTACATCTATTTCGTTAATAATAAAATCAAACCAATATATATAAAAATACATGTAAGTATAAATCGTCATATTTGTAACAATAAGAAAAAACTATTATAAAACAGTTATCAAATCTCATCAATTTTATAATTTTTGTAAAACATAGCATCCAACCGATTCATGGTGTGAATGAGTTGAAATTACTTTCATATTTATAAAATATTTTTCTAATAAAAAAGAATAAATTTTATTCACAATAATGAATTCCTTATAAAAATAAGACAATGTTAAAAAATAACTTTGATGAATAAATAATGATAATACCATTAGTGTTGTTGTTTCCTCCGCACAATCGCATTTCTCACAATGATGTTTCTCTTCTTATTTATCTGCAAAAGAAGAAAGTTGTTAAGATTAAATATATATAATGTTAAAAAAATAATGGAAAGAAGCTTTAAGAGGTTATAAATAAGAAAGAACAGTAGCTTATTAAAAAAATAAAAATAGCAACTAACAAGAACTTGCAGAAGATTTTGATACACTGTTTTTTTAAATTTTTCTACTCAATTAATCGTTTAAGATGGTGGTTGAAAGGATGTGAAAAATATTTACTTACCGAAAAGATTAACCTACATCTTCGTCAGACATAGCAACTTCGTCCGATATAGCATATAAGAAATATGAAGGTCAGAAAGAAAAAAGGCGTAGAAGTACAAAGAGAGAAAGAAAAAAAAAAAGCAAAAGAGAAAGAAAAAAAGCAAAAGAGGCGCAGCCAGAAGTACAAAGTGACAGAGAGAATTAGGTTAAACTTACTTATACAGGCAAATATGGGAGACCCACCATCTCGTGTTTGAAAAATTTTATTATTAACTAATTATTTTGACAAAAGAATAGGTAGAAATCAAAATTTGAAAGAAACAAATAAATTATGAAATAATATTTTTTAAAATATGCATTAATATTTTAACACATTTCTTAAAAATTAGTATAAACTATGAAATAGTATTTTTGTTTAAAAATGCATAGATATATTATTTAAAATACTTTTGAAAAATTAGTATAAATTATGAAATAATATTTTTAAATGCATGGATGTATTATTTAACATCCTTTTAAAAAATAGTATAAAATAATTTTTTTCAATTAAAGATTATCTCATTAGTCAATTAAAAGTTTCATATTAAATTTAATATGGATATATTCAACTATATACATTATAATGATAAGACATTAATAATGATAAATAATGATAAGAACATTTAATTTAATTGAAACAATTTTATAACTTGTAATATTTAGTTATTAAAATTATTAAATTAATAATCCAAACTTTAACAGGACAGTAAAATAAATTTTATGGTTATGATATCTTTTTTGGAAACTAAATGATTGGTTTTAAAAAATATGCAATAGAAGAGTTTACCATAATTCTGTTTATCTAAACAAATATATATCAATATTATATGATTTTTTATATTCAATAAGGATAAAACTATTATATTTATTCATTGCTAAAAACTATAATATTAATGAATAATATTATTATAGTGTTTTACTGGTTAGTGTAAATTAAAGATTTGATTACTAATAGATTAATTATGGTAAATACAGTAGTATATTAAATTAAATACTTAAAACTTTAAATAATTGAGAACACTGACAATATATTTGTTTAATTTTATATATTATGATTAACTACCTTTGTTTTGTGAATCATAGTAATTGAATTTTGAACACTAAAATATAAAAGTTTATTTTATCTTTAGACAGTAAATAAATTATTGTTGATTTGAATATTTAATTAGTAAACACTCTATACTAAAATATTACATGATTTATAAAGTCTTTAAAGTAAAAAATTGTAAAAATCACATGAATATATGTCATAAAATTAAAGTTAACTCAAATAAATAAACTATCATTAATTATATTTTATATCAAATTATATATTAATTTAGCTCTTTTAGTTTAATTAGTACAGAAAATAATCATATCTTTAATTATGTTATTGGGATAAACACTTAAAAAAGTTTCAATTCAATAAATTAGGTGTGAAAATTTGATTAATTTTTTTTTTCAATTTATTCATTTGTTTTGAAATAGAAGAAATAAAATTTGAATGTTAAGAGAGAAAAAATAGAAAATGAATGAAATTACTTAATAATTTATTTATATCAAAGGTTTTTCTTTATGCAGTATCACTAGAAAAAAATAACTTAATATTGATTACGAAGAAACTTTACAGTTTTAATATATATTTTTCTCGTTCCTTAATTATTTCTATCTCTTAACTCAAAAGATGAAATTTTATTAAAAAAAATTACCTCTTTCGTTTATTTACATATTGTATATATATTCTATGAAACCGATGTCGTAGTTCAATTTTATTTTCATCGACTGCGTGAATATATATTAAAGAAAAAGTCTTATAAAGCTTAATTATTTGATTCCGAATTCTAAACTTATAACTGCATTGCACTATAATGTGAAAATTATAACAGATAACTTTCTTTATTTTACAAAGTAACATATTTCATTTATTCATTTACAAATAAAGACACGTAACCTCATTCAAATGGCTTATCACTTACCTTTACATATGATACAAAACATGTAAAAACAAAAATAAGGAGTACTCCTTCTTCAAAATTTTGTAACGGGAGGGTTTTCCATGATAGGCTTATCAGCAAGGAGAAATTTCCATGATAAGGGTAAACAGATCATAAAATTGCAAACTCAATTCCTATCTGGGCGGAAAATTGTCTGGGTTGGTTGGAGAAAGGTCTGGAGTGATTCTTCCTGCACCTCCATGGTGACTTCCTGCACCTCCATAATTTAAAAATATTCTCATTTTAGCCTTGAAGAAAAGACGAAAATAGCCTTCATATTATTCATTTTTTTTCCACTTTGCGGATTGCACAAACCGCAATACAATTAAAAAATAAACACATTGCGGGTTGTACAACCCGCAATTATATTTTCTGCACCTTTTACATTGCGGGTTGTACAACCCGCAATATAAAACTTTTTTTAAATACATTGCGGGTTCTACAACCCGCAATACAAAATTTTTTTGAAAAAAATTTGCATTGCGGGTTGTAGAACCCGCAATGTATTTAAAAAAAAAATTATGTTGCGGGTTGTAGAACCCGCAATGTATTTAAAATAAATTTTGTGTTGCGGGTGCTACAACCCGTTGCTGTGGTGTAGTGGTAGTTATTATCTTAGTTTTACACTTAAGGTATCCACCTCGATCCTGGGCACCAACACTTTATGTGTTTGTTTCGCTACTAAACTAATTTTTTTGAAATATTTGTTTTTATTATAAATTAAATTATTTATAGCTATAAATTGAATATTTGTTTTTATCATAAATTAAATTATAAAAACAAATATTTCAAAATTTTTTCTTATAATAAAAACTAAGGTAATAACCACCACTACACCACAGCAGCACGTTGTACCACCCACAACACAAAATTTCTTTTAAATATATTGCGGGTTCTACAATCCGCAATACAAAATTTTTTTCAAAAAAAATTTGTATTGCGGGTTGTAGAACCCGCAATGTATTTAAAAAAAAATTTATGTTGCCGGTTGTAGAACCCGCAATGTATTTAAAAAAAGTTTTATATTGCGGGTTGTACAACCCGCAATGTAAAAGGTGCAGAAAATATAATTGCGGGTTGTACAACTCGCAATGTGTTTATTTTTTAATTGTATTGCGGTTTGTGCAACCCGCAAAGTAGAAAAAAAATAAATGATATGAAGGCTATTTTCGTCTTTTCTTCAAGGCTAAAATGGGAATATTTTTAAATTATGGAGGTGCAGGAAGTCACCATGGAGGTGCAGGAAGAATCACTCAAAGGTCTGTACTGCAGTTGAGGTTGGTGGTCTAGGAATTAAGAATGTAAGGAAATTTAATATAGTATTACTGGCTAAATGGAAGTGGAGATTAGGAAAGGAGGAAGTTGGGGTTTGGAGGGAACTAATAGAATCTAGGTATGGTTCTTGGCAGGATATGAATGAATCTAGTATTGCTAGGAAAAATTGTACTTGTTGGAAAGATCTTTGTAAAGCTTGTGATGTTGAAAATAATGACAATTGGTTTGATAATAATGTGAAATGGGACATTAAGGATGGAAAAGGTTAGGTTTTGGGATGATAGGTGGGTGGAAGATCTACCTTTAAAATAAAGGTTTCCTAGATTGTATGCGATTTCGTTGTGCAAAGAAAACGTACTAAATGAATTGGGTAATTGAGAAGGTGAAGTTTGTAAGTGGAACTTATTGTGGAGAATGATTACATGGGAAAGAGAAATCTCACAACAATTATTTGAACTAATTAATAATTCATGTAGGAAGTGGCAGGATTCTTGTGTCTCGGATAATTGAGTATGGAGTCAGGATAGTCTATAAGTTTATACGGTGTGGTCACGGTATTCGGTACTAAACAGGGATGACAATTTAGTAAACATAGAAGGTTTGAAGCAATTATGAAAGCTTAGAGTGGAACCGGCTGCACAGTTGTATGCGTGGAGAGCTTTGTTAAATAAGTTACCTACTAGAGCAAATTTGACTAAAAGGAGAGTAGTCTTAAGTTATATCTTATGCTCGTTTTGTAAGAAGCATATGGAAACTGCCTAACATTTGTTTCTTACATGTGAAATAAAACGGAAAGTGTGGGACAGTTGTGATAAATGGATTGATATTTTATCTGTTAGAGATGCTTTTGTATTTAACCATTTTAGGAGTTTTTGGAGGGTTGAGTGCAAGTTAAAAGTTAATGTCATCTGAAAGGGCATGTGGGTGACAATAGTGTGGGAAATTTGGCACCATAGAAATAGGTAGTATTTAAAAGTGGAATTGTAGACAGTGAGGAGATATTTTACCCTGATCAAATCAAAGGGTGGTTTTTTCAATGTCAGATAGGTTTTTGAATTCGGAATCTTGTCTAAAATCTCTAGTATTATGTTATGAATAGGAGGCCTTTAGGAGGAAGGGTACTTGGGTGGGTGTGGGGACTGTATGACTGTATTTCTTTTTGTTGCAAGTTCGTGATCGAGGACACAAATTATTTATAAAAGGGGTCGGCATGTGAATCATAAAGGCAATGACTACTACTACTTCAACATAAGTGGGAGGTGTCTAATTCTATTTGATTCCTCATGTTCCAAAAGTGGTAACATCTGAGTGTGGAACTAGAGTAATGAATATTATTCTTATGGGGTCTTAGTAGCCTCCTAATTTGATTGTTTGTATTTTATTTCCAAGTTGCATTGAAGCATCTTAGATTGTCGTTGCCTTATCTTAATTTAGACTATTTTGTATTTTACCTCTTTCAAAATATTTTACAGGTATAATAAAATTGGAGTACCCCTTAAATACTTCATTTTAATTTATTTTATTCATAGTTGTTAAAAAAAAAAACCGGGTCGCCTAATAATACATAGACATGTTTTCAAAAAGAAGGTCGTCTCTATTTATTCTCGAGAAATCCGAGACTGAATATTGTTGATAATTCAAATCCAATGTTTTCAAATATTAACAAATCAATGCCACACATTTCAATGTTTTATTATATAACAAATTATCGGCGAGTTTTAAAAAATTTGATACGAAATATCAACCATAATAGTTTAATTATTTGAATTAACTTTAATTTATGACATATATTTGTATAATTTTTTACTTAAAATACTTTATATATCAGGTAATATTTTAGTATGGTGTATTTATTAATTAAATATTCAAATAACAATAAAATCTTTACTGTCTAAAAGTTAAAATTTTATATTTTAATATTTAAAATTCAATTAATTTATAATTGAAGAAAATACTTAAGATTTTATTTAAAATCACTTATTTTTGCAGAATGAAATTTTGTTCCTAGCCATTTTCCAAGCTATGTTATTATTAAATCATTTCTCCTGATTTTTTTTTCCTAAGATCCTTCCACCATTCGGACAAGATTTCATTACATTTGATAAGACTTTTCCAAGACCAGTATTTAGACACTAAAACCCTCTATCCCAAAGAATCATCTTGTATGTTTAATATCTAATATCATTCACTTAGGAGTGCTATATTAAAGCTATTTACATCTCTAACTCCAACATCACACCAAGACCACCATGTTATCTGAATTTAGAAATTGTATCCTAATTCATCCAAGCAATTTTCCTATCTTCTTGACCCAGTCCATAAAAAAGTCCCATAAAAAATTCCTCTTAATCTTTACTATTTCTTCTCACAGTTACTGACATCTTAAACAACTAAAAATAAAATAGAAACGTAAATGATAAGTCTGATTTTATAAGAGTGATCCATTAATTGGATAAATTGGGATATAATTTGTAACTGTAAAAAAGAGGGTTGTCTAGAATTAGAGACTTAAATGTTTTTTGGGGTCTAAGTAATGACAATTGAGATTAGGCATTGAGGATGAGTCTTTGTGAAAGAAGGTCTTAAAGTCGAAATATGATTTTTGGAGAAGTCTTATAAAAAATAATAACAACTGTAGGTAGTGGAAGAATCTTAGAATCATTAACTAAGGGGAATAAGAAAAATAGTTTACGATAATATACTGTGGAAAGTAAGAAATATGAACCGTAGTTTTTAAACATTATTGAAGTTAAATCCTATAGGTTGATCTAGTAGTCTTGTCCCTCATAATATATTATAGCAATTTCCAAGACATTAATTTCTGGAGTACACCTACTTGCCCGTCCTATGAATATGTAACACTTTGTTTCTTCTTAGTTACTATGATATGAATATGTATGTGAAATTTTGTTTCTTAAAAATTGTATAGTCTGTTAAGAATAGTAATAGTTTATTACATTATATATCATACTCAAAACATAAAGGAGGCTTGTAATAATAAAATAAATAAAAAGGGATAAATAAGCATGGTGAAAAAAAAGAGTCTAAATTTAATAATAAAACCGATGTTACTTTAAATCATATAAATAATTTTAAAGTACCATTGTAAATTATATCTTTTATTTCTTGTTTCAATGTTTCACAACATACAACAAATTAGTAAAATAAAAAAATACAAAATAAAATATCACTAAGTTACGACACAACACACATATATCAGTCTTGAAATAAAACAAAAAGATACAATAGAAATTTAATAAAAGAGTTCATAAGTCATAAACTCTGTACATTTAACAAATTGTTTGATTGTTGTTTTAATGTACTCCAAACTATTATGATATTTTATGATCTCAAATATTATTGTCTATCTTCACATAACTAGAAAAAAAACCCTTAGATTTGTATTATCCAATCATATATGATTTGTTATTGGAAAACAAATTTAAAATAGCCCGAGAATTGACAATGTAAAAGAATTCCTCACTTCAAGGTATCTAGTAATCTTATTGAAATATACTAATGACATTAGGGCATCAATAAATATATCACTGATATAGTATGACAAAAGTCATTATAATTGAAAACCTCACTGTAATATAGTACCATAGAACCCTTTGTAACAACACACTATTAATATTAATATTAAGAAAAGCTATTAAATAAAATAAAATAGTTATCAAATCTCATCAATCCAATCCATATGAGACAAAAAACAGGTGGAAAGAAAAAAAAAAAAAGAACATAAAATAAAGATAATACCATTAATTTTGTTATTTCCTCCGCAACGGTATTTCTGGCAATGATGCTTCTCTTCTTACCTCTGTGCAAAATCACATTACATTATATGATTTAGAAGATGGAATAATTGGAAATACCATTTGTGAATAAGATCTGGATTTTCTTGTTGCATAGAATAGCATATTCTCTTCTACAATGGCTTATAAATAATAAATTTATGAGATAAATTAGTTATTTTACCTTCTTTTATTAAAGTATTTTGTTAATGTAGTTAAGTATATATGAAAGGAAGTTATTAGAAATAAAAATAATGCTAAAAAATAAATGAAAAGAAGTTTCAAGAGGTTATAACATATAAAATGATTTTCTATATCTAAAAATAAATAAAAAAGAACAGTTGCTTATTAAAGAAATTAGAATAACAACTAATATAGACAATATCAAGAACTTGTAGAAGATTTTAATTTATTATATATCTTTAAGGTTCCCAAAGCTGTAAATAAAAAAATGATAAAAATCTAGAGGCAGATTTTGTGGAGTTGGGAAGCTGATAAGAAAAAAATAATTTGGGTTAAATAGGAAAAAATTGTAGAAGTGTAGTGGGGTATAGGGGTTAAAAATATTTTGGTTTTCAACAAGACGTTAGTTATCTGGGAAGAGGAAATGAAGGTTAGATACAGAGAAAAACGGGTCGGTGGAGAGAAATTATATAATCTAAATATAGATCATGGAGAAGTGTTGATCAAGATAAATCAAATATAAAAGAATCAACATGGTGGACAGATTTGAAAAAAGTATGTGGAAATAGAATCCAAGGAAAGTGGTTTAATGAATACCTGAGTTGGAAACTGGGCAGAGGAAATAGAATTCTGTTTTGGGTAGATTGCTGTGTATGGGATAGATCTTTGAAAGAAGGATACACCCTATATTATATACAAATTCCTTGCAACAGGACCTTATAATTAAAGATGTGGGTGAGTGACAAGATTATTTATGGAAATGGAATTTGAGATGGAGAAGATTATGGTTTGAATGGGAAAAAGGCGAGTGTAGAGACGTTTATGCTTACAATACAATAATGGGGTCCACGAGAGCAGTTGCAAGATCAATGGGAATGGAAAGACAAGAAAGGAATTGAATATAGTGTGAGTGATGCATACTGTAAAATCTTGGGAGAGGGGGCTGGTGATGGGAGGAAGTCTTCCAAATTTTATAGAAAGAAAAAGCTACACTTGCTGTCCAGATTTGTGCATGGAGACTTGTGTTAAACAAGTTGTCTACTAGAGATAAACTTTTGAAGATATGAATTCCAATTGGAAATACTTTATGAGGGCTATGTAATTTAGGTGGAGAAAATTAAGGTAATTTATTTTTTAGTTGTGAAGTGTCTAGGAGTTTATAAAATAGGTGTGGAGGGTGGCTAGGGTGCAATTTATGCACCATTGTTGGGCTAAAGAACACTTTCTAAAGTTTTGTGTTTTTCAGATGGGTAGGAGTGAGACTGGTTTGTAAAGAGTGTTATGGTTGGTCATAGTATGATGTATTTGGAAGTTAAAAAATGATATTACTTTCAAGAACAGAATCTGTAATATTGTAGAAGTTTTCTCTATAATTCAAGCTAAAATATAGGTTGCTATAAGAATTAAATTTAAGAATTCCCTTTTTTCTGAATGGATTATTGCACTTTTGAAATGCATAAAAACGTTCAAAGGTTAAGAGAGCATGTAAATAAAAAATTATTTATACCAAAATTATGAACTATAAGGTACTAAAGAAAAAAAGAAAGATGGGACAATAACTCTCATAATACATAGATATGTTTTCAGATATAACAAAAGGGCGCTTCTATTTATTTATCAATAAGTACGAGCCTGAATACGGCTGATAATTACTTTTTGTTAAAGTTTTTTTATATTAGATGAGATGATAACATTATGTAACTTGTAAGGGATTTTAATCTATATTTATACAGTTTTATTTGACTATAAAATGGTTAGAATATCCCAAATATCTCATTTATATATATTTTTCTTATAAATAATATAACATTTAAAATATAAATTTCTCGTTAATTAATTAATTAATTAATTAATTATATCTTTTCAGCTTGGCATCTTATAACGAGTAATATCTCTATCTTTTAACTTAAACCTTGGAATTTCTATGAAACCAATGGTCAACCGATCAATTTTACTTTTATCAACTACGTGAATGATATATTAAAAGGATTGCTTTTATTTCCAAATTCTAAATAATTTATTTTTTTATAATTAAATAAACTGTATAGTAAGTTTTTTTAAATATAATATTTGCATTTTTGTCCATTTAACATTTATGATAAGTTTGTATGCTTGCCAAGAGTATTGTTACTTCTTATGTATCTTCAAAGAAATATAAGAATCTAAGCAGTGATTTAAACAATATGAAAATTAAAGTTATGGTTAGTTATTAAAGTATATAATGAGTTATTTATTATTAGAAAACATTTAAATGTGAAGCACGAATGTTTTAATCTATTTAAGAAAAATAAGTTATGTATTTATGTAAACCTTTTTTTATAAAAAAATATATTAAATAAGAAATAAAAAATGTGGTTGAACTCGTACATATATACTAATATCAGATACTCTATAATGTGCTATCAAAACAGATTAAAAATGCAAATCTACAATATCTGCTTCTGATTCCATCGTAACAATATTAATTCAACTAAACAAAGGTATATTTTCACCTTAAACACAATTATCTAAGACAGGGTGGAAAAATAAAAGGTAAAGATTTTTAAAAATAATAATGCTTGGTGGATGCAGATGAAAATAAATGTCAAATTTGATTGTCAGATTGAACAATGCATGCGTGTATCTTAGCTCTGCATGCAAACAAAATTGTTTCACTAATAAAAAAAATATTAAAATGTGTGTCATTCATCTAATGGTTTAAAATGTTAATAAATTGCATTGAGATGCTAAATTATGTTATAAACACCAGAAACATTTGCTTTATCTGTGTTGTGAAGGCCACCACTACACCACTAATGCATGCGTGAAACTTATCTCAATACATAGAAAATGGTGCTTAATGAAATGAACAATTAATAGTATTAAAGTTTTATCTCGTTTAATGTATACCAATGGATGTCTTTGATCTGTCATAATATAAGGCATCCACCGATGATGCCACCAATTAACAACCCTCTCCATGCATCACCTTAAAAAGAGTGCAACAATTACTTTCATGCATAGACTGCTGAATCTGACAATTAATATAGCATTTATGTATGAAATGTTAAAAGTTGAAGATGAATTTGAATCTTAAATCTGCATGTTTGCCATATATAAACGCCGTCCACTTCTAATTAGAAAGAAATCGAAAAAAATTAAAAAAAAAAAAAACGAAATAATACAGTAGGTCATGGTTTACCATCTCATTTATAGATAAGATTTTTTAGTATAAAATCCTTATACCAAATTACAAAATGATAAAAACCTTTTTTATACAAATATGTATGTGCTTCTAAATAAATGAATGAACTATGTACCTAGAGCAAATTTCTTAAGATGGTATATTTTTTTTAGTATTATTTAAAACGGATAAAAATAATTAATTAAGTTAGAAATTGTATGAGCCTAGGATAAATTTAATTAAGTCATTATGTCCAATGGACATGATTTTTATTGTTCTTAATCCAGCACGAGTGTTAATGCTATTTGCACACCACATTTTTACTTTAATTATAAAAGTATTACTTTAATTAAAATGCTATATATATACATGTATTATATTAGCATTTTGTAAATAAAATATATGATTTCAGGACAAAATGTTTGATAAATTTATAAAATTTGCTATGTTTTTAATTGACATATGTGTATTTGGTTTGGATTATATTAGAGTCAATATCGGAAGAATTTAAGATTTAAAATTTATTAGTGTATATTAATTTTTTTAGTTGATGTACTCTACTAAAAATTGTGTGCATATATTTAAGTTTTAGTTGTAATTATATTTAACATAAGTACAAAGTACAAAATACACAAAGTCAATAGTAAAACGTAAAAATTTATAAATATAGAATTACAATGAGAAAAAAATATTTATGTGATGACCTCCCAGGTGGTCTTCTTCTTTATCTTCTAAATCTTGTTTTGTGGGGTGAAGGTTGTATAGAATCATCCTTATCCTCATCATCATTGTCGTGATGTTCAATATTTGACTATTACACATACAATATCGATTGATAATATTGTGTCAATGAGGAGGGATGGAATGCAGATCGAGAGGTGAAGGATGAAATTGCAAGGATATTTGGTGAAGGCAAAAAAACAAGCATTTGATAAGGAAAGATGTGATATGTGGATGGCAACTGGTTCAAAAGGGACTAGAATAACATGTAGGCTTGATTATACATGAATGTGCTTTGTGGAGGGAATTGAAGACTCGAGTGACTGGATTGATCAAATGACTATTCATAAAACTATGAAATATGAGAAGAATATTCAACATCTTTACTTATAGGGTGGGGCTCAATGTCTTCAATTGTGTCGTACTATAGGGATGAAATGTGAAATTTTAGAGAAGTACAAATACGTGCTGAAAATTGTACACATGTAAACTTACATCGTCATCAATTGGTTGTCTAGGAGATAGTGTGGGTAAAGTACCATTGGATGTATGTTGTTGTGTCACAAAATGACCATTACCAATAAATTGAACTTCTTCAAAGTCGATTTTGTCAATCGTTTCACATTGTTATCCACCTTTCATGGTATTGTACCCAATATCACTCTATTTTGCCTCTCATGTATGAACCTGATCAAGATTTAATGGGTCAACTAGAATAAGTTGTCGAAAACCAAATTGTCATATAACCTTATTAGCATGGTGGAATTTGACAATTCTGAAACAAATGAAGGACATATTACTAAACAACTAACAACATATACCTCACCAATTATAAACAAAGCAACATCGACCTACGTAAAGATTTAGTATATATCATTTTCTTGAATTTGATAAATTGTATTATTTTTTATTTTTTTTTGAACAGCCAAAAATAAAATGAATAAAAAGGAGCACTTAAGGGGTGCACCAACCCTTTTACAAAATGAAAAAACAAGGACTACAAAGCAATACCACTCTACAGAAAAAAAATGAAAACAAGAAAAGGTAGAATACCTAGCGATAATACTAAAAAGCCCACCTACTTGAAAAGAAACTAAACTATTAACCAAACAAAAAACACGCTTCCGTTCCAATACCAATCCTTGTAGCCTCCTTGTAAACCAATCCCAATACAATGGTATGCCTCTGACTATGGCCTCAAATCTCAAACAAACACCTGTACAACACAAGAAAATCAAAACTACTACACAAGAAAGTAAAAGTACTAACACATTAGTACAACTCCGCAAAACTCCTCAAAAACATACTTGAGCTAGTCCAGGGTATCAAGACACTTAAGAGGAGCAAAGTGCCAGTCTGAATAAGAGAATGCAACTCTCTTAAACTTATTCTTAAGCCAACACCAACCCTTGAGCTGAGCTAGAGTAAAAATCTCTATAGCATCTACTAACCCTTTGTTAAAAATCACCTTATTCCTATGGTTCCATAGCTCCGTCACTATAGCCACCCACATCTCTTTCCAAGCTAAATTAACACACTGACGCCAGCTTACAAGACCAAAACTCTGAAAGTGAATAGTGATAGACTCATGTCTGACATTGACATTTCCAACCCACCTCTCACATTGATCCCAAACATTCTAGGCCACCTTGCACGTGGTGAACAAATGTTGTCCTGACTCTTCGTATTCTTGACACAGTGGGCAAGACAAGTCCGTCAATTGCATACCTCTTTTAGCTAAGTTAAGTCTGGTTGGTAGTCTATCTAACAGTAACCTCCAAGCATAAACCGCTGCTGATGGAACAATCTTAAGAGTCCATAACAACTGAAAGATCTCAGACACCTGCATTTGGTCCTCCTTGTTCAGCACACTATACCTGGATTTAACAGTATACTCTTGATTGCTATCACTGTCTCCTACCCACACCAGTCTATCCTGATCACTTGAGTGCCAATGGACATTAGAAATCATAGCCAGTAGTTGTTCTTCTTCGAGCTTCTCCCAAACAAACCTCTCCCTACACCAACCTAAACACCACCTGGAGCACCCTTCGCTAGTAATGTTCCCCTTAGGACAAGGTCACCCACCACACTTTCTAAACACTGAGTGATCGTAAACAATCTTGGAAACTTGTCTTTCAACACCTGACCGTCCACCCATCTATCTTTCCAGAAATTAACCCACCTAGCATCCCCTAGAATCCACTGACATCTACGGTCGAACCAAAGACCTAGATCACCCTTATCAAAGATCCTACAAACATCCTGCCACCAAGCAGAGTGAGACCTGTGGACCGAAGCAGCATCCATATTCCTCCAGTTACCATACCTAGCTTCTAGGATCTCTCTCCACAATCCCTCACCAGATAACCTGTACCTCCAATTCCACTTAGCTAACAAAGCATCATTAAAACATTCAATGTCCTTTATTCCCAAGCCACCGACTTCAACTGGACTGCACACCTTATTCCAATTAACCCAGGCAATCTTCCTTTCTTCAAAACCCCAACCTTAGAGGAACTTAGCTTGGATTCTCCTAATATGGTTATAAAAAACAATCGGAGCCTTAAAGAACGAGAAGTAAAAAAGAGGCAAAGCAGTGATGACAGACTTAATTAAACAAATCCTCCCCGCCATAGAAAGCAATCTACCCTTCCAACTAGAAAGTCTTGACTTAATTTTATCGACAATCGGATTCCAAAACGTAATTCTCCTAGGGTTACCTCCAATAGTGATACCCAGGTACTTAAAAGGAAGCTCTATTTGTCGACAGTTTAAGCACTTAGAATAGACCAACTTATCCAGTTGGGAAATACACACAGCTCCGATAGCACTCTTGTGGAAGTTAACCCTAAGCCCCGAAACCAACTCGAAGCTCCTCAGCATTGCTTTAACAACCAACACATTATGCAAAGAAGGCTCACAGAAAAAAGAGTATCATCTGCAAATTGCAACAGATCGACCTTCACTCTCCCAATGCCTACTGTCACACCACTGAACACATTTGCTCTTTTAGCTTCCCTCACTAAACCAGTAAGACCCCCCGTTACTATAAGAAACAAAAAAGGCGCCAACGGATCACCTTACCTGAGTCCCCTTTTAGGTCTAAATTCTTCCGTAGGACTACCATTCACAAGTACCGATACAGTCGTTGACTCCATACAAGCTCTTATCCACCTAATCCATTTGCAACTGAAACCTAATCTGCCCATCATATAGTACATAAACTTCCAGTCCACTGAGTCATATGCTTTTTCAAAATCCACTTTCACGAAAACTCCACTTTTCTTATCCTTCTTCAGGTAATCCACTGTTTTGTTAGCCACCAAAACATTATCCAAAAGACCCCTACCACCAAGAAAAGCAGATTGGTTAATATCAGTGACACTAGATAAAGCTTTCTTGAGCCTATTTGCCAACACCTTGGACAAGATTTTGTATACACATCCCACTAACGAAATTGGTCTAAAGTCATTCAAATTAGAGGGATTATCCTTCTTTGGAACCAGAGTAATGAAACACGCATTACACCCTCTCGGAATAAAACCAGTATCTTGAAACCATAAAATTGCCCTAACAATATCCTTACCAATAACATCCCAATTATTCTTAATGAAGAAGAAATTATAACCGTCTGGTCCAGGGCATTTAGAGTTACCACATTGGTTCACTGCTTCTAAAATCTCTAACTCAGAAATAAAGGAACATAACATCTCATTATCAGCCCCGGTAATGTTCTTAAAACTCACACCGTCCAGATTCAACTTAAGTCCTAGTAGTGCCTCAAATCTTCTCTCAAAATAGCTCTTAATGTGGCATTTAACCCTACAAGGTTATTCACACTAAACACCATTAATATGCAGCCCCACAATGTCATTCTTAGCCCTCCGCCACCTCAAACTGGAGTGAAAGAATCTTGAATTGGTATCCCCATTATTTAACCATTCAACTCTCGCCTTCTGCTTAGTCATAGCAACTTCTCTTTCGTCCAAAGTTCTCAGTTGACTTAGCATCTCCACCCTCTTAAACGTGGGAACGGGAGTAAAATAAGATTTTGAAAGGATAGATGGGTGGGAGAAAGTCTGTTAATGGACAGGTTTTTGAGACTGCTCTCAATATCATTTGTTAAGGAGAAAATAGTGAGACAGGTAGGTGAAAGGGTGAAAGATGGGAGAGGAGAGTAGTTTAGATGGCGATTATTGTGGAGAAGACCAATGTTTGAGTGGGAGGAAGTATTAAAACAACAATTAGTTAGTTTGATCTCTACTGTTCAATGGAAAAAAGGTGATTCAGATGGTTGGATTTGGGAAGGGGGTCATCAAAATATTTACACAATCCATTTAGGATGTAAAGTGTTAGGGGCAATTCAATCCCTTCCAAAATATGAATGGTTAAAGGAGTGAACCCCAAACTGCATAATTCAGCAAAAGGTGATGGCTTAGAGGGTCATGTTAGATAGGTTGCCAACTAGAATTAGTATAAAGAAAAGGGACGTCAATGTGCAGAGCAACCTTTGCCCATTATGTAGGAAAATAGAGGAAACAACCCAACATCTACTCATACAATGTGAGGTTGCACAAAATGTGTGGGATAATTGTGATAAATGGTTAGGAATATCTTTTATTAGGCATAAAGATGTTGTAAATCAATATAGAAATTTCTTTGTGATTGGACTGAGTAGGAAAGAAAATTTGGTTTGAAAAGGTATATGGGTGACAATAGTGAGTAAAATTTGGAAACATAGAAATAAAATTGTGTTTCATAATGGAGTAGTGGATGATGTTGTAATTCTTACAATGGCACAGATGAAAGCATGGTCTTGGGCTGAGTTTAGGAGTTAGAGTTTACATTGTTCCTACTCTGATTGGTATCTTTGCTTAACGGTATGTCTGACAAATATTAAGTAGCACAATCTAGAATGCAAAGGTCATAATCTGATTCAATGGTTGTGAATTAGGTGAGTTGGGGAAGGTATGAGTGTAGGATGCAGAAATATGTGGTGTAGTTTGGTGTGTTTGCAAGTAGTGGTTTTGTGTAATGATGGAGGACAAAAAACTAATATATTTAAAAATTTGTAATTAAAAATGTCAATTGCTTTATATTTTTCAATCTTATAAATTTTTTTAAAATATTTAATTCTAAAAATAAATGTAGGTCATTAAGATCTAACAAATTATCATATTTTCTAAGATTTAGATATTTTTCTTTCAAAATTACATATTCTAATGACTTTAATTTTTTTAATACTAAAAACCCAAAAATATTTTTTTGAAGTTTTGAATAACTCCATTGATATATTTTAGTTGACATATTTGTATATATTTTATATAAATTTAAAAATTATAATATATATATATATAATACTGAATATAACTTATAAGTATATAAGATGAGACTAAATTAAAAAGATAAAATTTGATTGTCAAAATAATGAACTTGATGGTATGATATCTTCTTGAAGTTTCAAGTCTATTTCAATATCTTTCTTGAAGTTTTAAGTCTCTTTCAGTATCTTCTATCTTTTGGTCCTGTTATTTGGTAAGTCTTTAAATTTAATTTATAAATTATAAATTTTTAATGATCTTTCTTGAATCAGTACAAATTATTTTAAAATTAATTAAATAATAATAAAAATAAAATAATTTTGAGATCAATTTATCAATATGATATTATTTTTACCTAATATTGATGTAGTGAAAAGAAGCAAAAGCCAATACAAACTCTAATTTCTCAATTTATCCCTCAAAGTCTTCAAATAGAGATACACATACACTCCCAGTATAGAATGATAAAACAAATTTGAAATTGAAAAATGACCTAATGACAATCAAACACTCAAATTGAAACAATATTATGAAAGAATCAAAAGAGTCATAAAAAGAAAAAAGATAAGTGAAGAAGTCAGATAAAAAAATGAGATAAGTGAAAGGGTCAGAAAATGATAGGACGGAAAAAGATTAGTAAAAAAGTCAAATAATAAAAATAAATAATATCAATCTAATTATGAAATAGTGAAAAGAGATAAAAAAAATTAGAAAATTTTAATAAATAGACATTTTCTGACTATTTAATTTATTTTTCTTAAATGTTATTAATTTATTAAAAGAAAGTTTAAAAATATTATTCGTTAAATAATATTTATAGAACTAAATAATATAAATTCAAATTCATTAAAAAATATTTATAGTATTAATATAAACTTAAAATCAGTTAATATATTTAAATTTTTAATTAAAAATTATTTTTTAATATAATTTTAGAATTTATTTTTTTAAAATTTTATAATAATATATTGATATTAAATTTTGTTGAGAAATTTGAGTCTTACAGTTTTTTACTTTACTTATTTACTTGAGGCTTTGAACTCGTTATGCTCTGTGGATTGAGTTAAGCTTTATCTTGTGTGTTTCTCTAGTGTTGCTGTGGTTGTAATTATTCTAAAATTTAAAAGGAAATAATTATAATTTTTATCGTATGAATTTTTTCGGAATGGTATGACATTGTAAAAAAGTTTTGAGCTGTTGTCCGACAAGATGATAATATGTTGACTTTTTGTTTTTTTTAATTTAAGTGATATTTTGTTAGTTGGTTTAGGTTGGGTTGTGTTTCTGTACCACAATGACTGACTTTTCAGAACAAAAGAAAAAAGAAAGAAATAAAATGTTCATATGGGTGCTTTAATTTCTAAACGATGGCACTTATTCTTTGTTAGAGATCTTGTATTAACCAATGATATAAATAAAATACCCTATGTAGGCATGGATATTTATGATCCCTTAACTAACTTTTGGGGTGGTCAAATTATAAGATGTCATGGTTTCTCCCAGTGATTGTTGACGAGTCTAAATTCAAATTATACTATTTCTGAAATGGGAAAAAATAGCTGTTGGAAATGTAATCGTAGTTGTTCCAGATGTGGATTATGAAATGCTACTTCCTACCATAAAGTGGTTTGAATAATTGAAGGACTAAAAACCTCAATTTAAGTCAATGACTGATAAGTAATGTACATGTTGAGGTATCAAAATCACTAATTTATTTCTCATTAATGTGAATTCTTACACATCTCAACTCTATGACAGGGATACATTGTCCTTAATAGACCATAGGCATTTGTGCAGTGCTTCAAAAGGGCAGACATTAAAGAAGAGTATGAGCTGTTTTACTTTCAATTTCTACATTCAAGACTGCAATAATTTTCTCTTTTTCTCTCTTGGGGATTTGGTTGTGACTTTTGTTTGCACTGTATATCAGTTACATATTGATGGCAGAGCCAGATCATATAATTGTGAAACCTATACCAAACTTAGCTACAGA